>Ga0209630_10000819_pt1 | contig 35185 bp, 48 predicted proteins | sample COG_01_FD_184745 | JGI IMG/M metagenome (GOLD analysis project Ga0209630, IMG submission 184745) | Pelagic Microbial community sample from North Sea - COGITO 998_met_01 (SPAdes) (version 2) | ecosystem: Environmental > Aquatic > Marine > Neritic zone/Coastal water | place: Helgoland, sampling...
GAGATACCACCAACCCAATTGTGTGAGTTCATAGATGCTCTTCTTATTAGAACTTCTCTGTTTACATTAGAATCTCTAAATCCATTAGAACCAATTAACAACCCTTCATATCCACCGATATCACCAGTGTATCCTTGAGTAGTTGCTTGGTTGTTTGCAACAACTGCATCGAAATCGATAAAGCCATTTGCATCTCTTGAACCTCTACCATTTTCTAAGTAGTGTTCAGTTAAATCCTTTCTGAAAGGTAGGATATCAGATACCCCATTACGATAGTTGTTACCTCTTGGACCTGTTCCACCACCTCTACCAGCTGAACCATATAATGATGTAGCTAGTTTAAGATTAGAATTAATTTCCCAATCCCAATTGAAAGTTGCTAGTGGTTTGTTATAGAAGTTTCTTCTCATTGAGAATTCTTCTCCATTTAAAGTACCACCATTAGAGTTCCAACGTTGGTCGATTCCTTCACTACCAAAGTTTTGGTAATCTCTAATAGAAACCCATACATCTCTTTGGTGATGCCATTGACCTGCCCCTAAAAAAGAAAAGTTCAACTCATGAGCTGAACCTTCTGGTGCGTAACCAACTGCTGCGAAGTAAGTGTAACCTTCTCCACTTGTGTTATAAACATATCCATCTCCTTCCCATCTTGATAGTAAGAAAGATGATGCCCATCCCTTTTCGTTTTTACCTGTATTGTAAGATACTCCTGTTTTTTTGTAACCATCGTTACCAATCATTTGAAGTACTTTACCACCTTGACTTTTAGAAGCCGCTTTAGTAAAAATAGAAACAGTTCCACCAACTGAAGGTACTGCTAATCTAGAGGCACCTAAACCTCTTTGGATTTGGATACCACTTGCAACATCAGTAAGACCTTGCCAGTTACTCCAATACACCCAACCATTTTCCATATCATTAACGGGTTGCCCGTTGATAAGGAAAGATGTGTTTCTTTGGTCAAAACCTCTAAGAGAGATTCTTGAATCACCATATCCACCACCTTGTTTAGTAGCGTACACACCAGGTGTTTTGTTCATAATCTCAGGAAATTCTAAGTTACCAGTCTTTAGAGTAATCTCTGATACAGAGATTGCCGAAACTGCTACTGGAGTTTCCCTTACCTTCGCTACATCAATTACACCAGAAGTAACTACTACTTCACTTAATTGATTTAACGCAGTTTGTAAAACTACTTCCATTCCATCATATGCCTCTTCTTCAGCGGCATCGAATCCAATAAAAGTAATTACTAAAATATCCCCTGCTTTAGCATCAGAAATAGAAAAGAGACCATCAAAATCGGTTGTTGTACCTATTTGGGTCCCTTTGATTACTACCGTTGCTCCCGGTAGGGGTTGATTTGCTTCCTCATCAATCACTGTTCCAGAGATTTGTGAGTAGCCGGTCATTGTGGTAAACACCATCAATAACCCAATTAAAAATTGCTTCATAATTGTACGTTTGTTTTTGTTCATATTAAATATAACTAATTATTATAACTCTTACCATCAACGTGATGATAATCTTTAAATAGGTATCACATAATTCTAAAATAAGAAAAACGCTTCAACATATTTTGATACTAAGATACGAATAAATTTTTTAATAACCAAACAAAATTAGGAAAAAGTTAACATTTATTTTATTTTGCTATGTCAATTTTTTTTCGTATATTAGTAAAAGTGTATATTTATATATACACATATATAAGTATTGATAATGTTAACATTAAGAAAAAATCAAATAGAGCCTGTTAAGAAGGGGATTGAGTACTTTTCACAAAAGAAACCAGTTCCTTCTATCATCGTTGCTCCTACTGCATTTGGTAAATCTATCGTTATAGCTCAAATAGCTAAAGGAATAGCTGAAAAAGTGTTGGTTATTCAACCTTCAAAGGAATTATTGGAACAAAATTACGAAAAATTCATCAATTTAGGTGGTGAAGCTACCATATATTCAGCCTCAATGGGTGAAAAAGAGATTGGTGATGTAACTTATGCTACAATTGGTTCGATTGTTAACGTTGCATGGAAGTTTAAAGAGTATGGAATCACAAAAGTCATCATAGATGAGTGTGATAGGTTCCCCAGAGAGCCAAATGGTATGTTAAGAAGGTTCCTAAAGGGTGCTGGTATCACTTATACGTTGGGTTTAACAGCTACTCCTCTCAAATTACAAACAAATATGGGTGCAGATGGTAAACCTTTCTCTAAATTAGTGATGTTAACCAATCGTTCTAAGAAAGGTAACTTCTTTAAGAAGATAATTTACGTTGCACAAATACAAGAGATGGTAAAATTAGAGTTTTGGAGTAGATTAGAGTACCAATCCTATGATTTCAACACAGGAGACTTGATTTATAACACTACTGGGGCTGAATATTCCAACTCTTCCATCAAAAAAGCTTACAAAAACCAGAAAATCTCTTCAAAAATAGTAAAAAAGGTAGAAGAGTTGTACAATAGACGCTCAATATTGATTGCAGTACCTTCAATTGATGAAGCTAAGGAGTTAACTACACTAATTCCAAGTTGTAAAGCGGTTTATTCTGATATGAACTCTCAAGAACGTAAAGAAACGTTAAAAGATTTCAAAGAAGGTAGATTAAGGTGTATTGCACAAGTAAATATCCTCTCAGTTGGGTTTGATTACCCAGAATTAGATTGTATTATCACTGGTAGACCAACAGCATCACTTAGTTGGTGGTATCAGTTCGTTGGAAGGGTTACTCGTATTCATCCAAACAAGTCTGAGGGCTTAGTTGTTGATTTTGTAGGTGCAGTTCCTAAATTTGGTAAGGTTGAGGATATATATTTCAAATGTGATGATAAAAGTAGGTGGAGTATGTATGGTGAAGGTAAGAAATTACTAACAGGTATACCAATTAAGGAGATTGGATTACATATAGAGGGTGAACCATCACCATATGAGAAGGCAGCTCAAGGACCTTCGGTAAAAATGCCATTTGGAAAATATGCAGGTAAAGAAATCATACAAATACCAGCTCATTATAGAGAATGGATGTTAGATAACTTTAAATGGACACCATTTAATCAAAAGATTAAGGATGAAATTTTAAGGTTAAAAAACATCGGTATTTAAAACTTAGTTATATTTATAGAAAATACTTACCGAGTAGTATCTTATACTCATAAGTAAAATTGTTCCAAAAATATCCGTTATTTAAGGGCTCTAAGCCTGTTGTAGGAAGTTTATCCGTTTTAGAATTGTTTTATCAATTGTTTTACCTAACTAGAAAGGTATAGCAGATGAAGTGTGCTATAAACAAGTTTGTGTTAGTAGTTATATTCCTCTTTATGGGTATATCTACCCAAGCACAAAACGATTTTTACGAAACGAAAGAAATAGCAATCGGTGAAGTTACCAACGAAATTCGTATGGGTAAGTTTGCTGGTAATAGGAATCTTACGGTTGGTATCAAAAATATTTTAGAAGAAATCATTCTAGAATTAGACTACGATTTATACGATGGTGCATCACAAAGGATTAATGTTAGATTAGTATTTTTTGATATTAAGAATATGGGTACATCTATCGCTGTTTTTAGAAAAGGTGTTGCTCTAACCCAAATTGCTGCTATCGGAGAGTTAATTGAAGATGGTAAAGTTATTAAGGTTTCCAAACAAGCAGGAACTTCAAAACAAATCTCTCAATCAACATTGATTATTGCAGCCGATGGTAGGTTCAATCAACAAACCGCATCAATCGCACTTAAACGAGTGTGTGAAAAAATAATAAAAGACTTATTAGAATGAAAAAAATTTTACTATTATTAGTTAGTGTAATGTTTACACTAAGTTCGTATGGACAATCATCAATTGATTATAGTCCAGTTAATACTGTTACGCAAGTTGGAGATACTTTGATTATGAAGTTCCAATACTTTAAAGGAGATGGAAACGACTTGACTTTAGGTCAATTAGATTTCGAATACAACAATAAATTGTTATCGTATGTATCACATGAATCACAAGCACCAACTGGTGCATCATTTGCTAGAAACAATTGGACAGGATATAAGTTTGTACCTAAAGCAGATTCCGATGAAGATGATATGGATGTACAATACACTTGGTGGAAAGATGAAGCAGGTGCTAATTCGTATGAGACTGGTGCTGATTGGAGTGTAGAAAGAGTTACTATACAATCTGCTAGTGCATTGGAAAATGGACAAGAATTTATTAAGTATTCGTTTAAGGTAAAGGATAAGTTTGGTAGTGGGTATTCCAACTATAATGATATCATTAAAGTGAATTGGGCAAACTACCAAGAATCAGATGGTACACAAATACAAACTACTCGTTCTAAAGATGGACAAGATTTAAGTGGTATCGAAGGTGGTAATGCTGGTAACTTTGTAATAAATCTTAAAACTGCTAATACTGATAACTATACTGATTACTCTTATACTGTTAAGAATGGTGTAGGTGAATCAGTTGCAACTGGTACGTTTGATGAAAGTGGACAAGCATCTATAAGTGATTTAGAAAACAACGTAACTTATACGGCAGAAGCAAACTTAACCGAAGCTGCATCTTACTTAGATGAAGTTGTAACTGTATCTGATTTGGCATTAGTATTTGCTGAGGCGATTGGAGCTGGTTCTGGTCCAAGTGGTGGTTCAACTACATTCGATTATTTCGTACAAGATATAATGGCTGATGTTGTTGGTGATGGTGGTGTTGTTGATTTCCAAGATTCATATGAGATACTTGCTTACCTTCAAGGTGTAGATAGTTCTAATACAAACTTAATCACACAAGATGGACAAACGGAAGATTATAGTGGTATAGCATCTACATATGGTGCAGTTGCTAATGATGTAGTAACATTCGCTAAATCATTCACACCAATTGATTCAGATGCTAGTTCTAAAACAATTGATTTGGCACATGGTTTAGTTGGGGATGTAAACTTCTCCCATTCATATACTCCAGTAGTAGAGAGTGGTGGTAAATCAACTTCTGCTAGACAATCATCTGCTAGATATTCTAAAAGAGATTCGGAAGATGCTAATATTGATTTAATATCTGAAATAAACGATGAGGGGCAGGTGGTATTCTCAATTAACTCTGATGTTGAAGGTATGGTTGGTTCTCAGTTTAATATCGTATATGACCCTAATGTACTTTCATTGGAGAATGTAATATTTGATACTGGTAATACGATGACTAACTTTTCTAACATAGTTCAAAATGGAATAGTAAGGGTTGGTTCATTTGACCAAAACTTTGAATCTACTGTTAAAGAAGGAACACCATATAAACTAATATTCACACCATTAGAAACAATAGAAAATACATCTGGTTTAATTTCTTTTAGAGTAAAAGAAGGTGTGAAAGCAGATGGAACAAAAATTAACTTTATAATACAATAAAAAGATGAAAAAATTATTACTAATATTACTTACGTTTACTATATTAATTGGATGTGCTAAAGATGATGAATTTTTAGAACCAATTACTAATGAAGAAATACCACAATCTTTACAAATAAAAGAATTGATTGGTATAAAATTAGAAAACACTATTGTAACTGATAGAGTTGCTATGAATGTTAAATTACCATTAGATGGTAAATATAGAATTAAGATAAGACATGGAATTAATAATGAACTAATATCACAAGAGATGATAGAAGCTGAAGAGGGTGATAATCTTCTTAGAGTATATGTTGCTTCTTTAGATAAGAGTGGTTATATGATTCAATTAACTGATGAATTTCACAACGTATTGGGTAATCAATCATTTGTGGTAAATTAAATAAATAAATTATGAGTGATAAAAAAGAAGGATTCTTTGCACAAATAAAGAATCAAATAATAGCTGGGGTTGGTATAATACTAACTACGTTGGGTGGTGTTTTTATAGATGAAGTAAAATCATTTGTAGGAATAGAATCCGAAGAACAAACCGAACAAGTTCAAATAGAACAAAAGCAAGAGGTTAATGTTCAAGGACCTACTATCGTAGTAAACATACCAGAACAACAACCAGTAAAGGAGAAGGTGATTATCAAGGAGGTTAAAGTCCCTGTTAAGAAGAAAAAAGAAGTAGAAGAAGAAGCGGATTGGTAGTAAGTTATAGGAAGTTAATTATTAAAATAAAATTATGGTGTTTTTAGATGTTATTAGACAAATATGGACAGATTGTACTTTTTGGTATGATTACATAATAGCAGTAGTAATATATTGTTTGATGGTTATGGCTTTTTCAGGTATTGGTAAAATGATATTTGAATTGGTTACAAATCCATCGCAATTTGATAATGTACAATTTGGTATATTTGATTATTGTTGTTAGTATGAGAAAGATTATAGAAATATTAAGGAAATTGGATAATTGGTTAATCCAATCAGGATATAATATGTATCCCAATTTAACCAAACATATGAAAAATAAAAAATAAGAATATGAAAAAAATACTTTTTTTATTAGTATGTGTATTGTTTACACAAACTATATTTGGACAAGTAGGTTCGGTAGAGGCAGAAAAGTATCAAGCAGATTTTGAAAAAAGAAAATCAATTGATGATGTATCAGATTACGATGGGGAGTATATTCCTATTGCACTAATTAACATATCTGCATCTGATATGGTGTATGAGATGTGGCCTGAGTTAAAGGATGCTAGGATTGGATTAGGGGTAACCAATATGGTAATTGAATACTTAGATTGGACTAATCGTTTTGAGTTCGTAGAAGAGAAATCTGAGATTAAGAATAGAATGAAATCACAATGGGTTGCATCTCGTAAGGGTGTATCTGAAAATAAAGTATATGGTATGGGTAAGATTACTCTTGCTGAATACTTTGTTACTATTGAAATATATGATTTCTCAGTATCAGAAGATGAAGTTGTTGCGCTTAAAGATGGGGTTACTCAAAAACAAATAACTCGTTTAGGATTACAAGTTAGGTTTACTGATGCTGAAACTGGAAGATACTTTGTTGGTTCTGGTTTGGGTGAGGCAACTACTGTAAAGAAACAAGAAGGTTTGTTGGGGTTAAGTGTAGATGAAGTAAACTTTAGACAATCTGCAATTGGTGTTACTACTCGTAAGGCATTAGAAACTGCTTCGGCAAGAATAGTATCTAGAATGATAAGAAAAGGAATATTCGAAAACTAATGAATGAGAAAACTACTATCGATACTTTTTTTTATATTCGTAACGAATCTTAGTTACGGACAAACTTTCACACAAACATTTGTTGATAGGTGTACTGGTGAGGTACAAATAGTTACTGCTGATTTCACATCTGGTTCAGCAGTTGTATCCTTTTATAATAAGGTTAAACTATTTACTTACAATCAATACATTAATGGTGAACTACAATCTTGGTTAGTTCAGCAATACGCTTGGTGGGCTGCATTATCTCCATGTTCATCAGCAACAACCCAAACTCAAAACGCAACTAACAACGCTAACAACGCAACTAACAACAATAACTCAGGCTCATCTGGTAGTTCTGGTTCATCTGGTGGAGGAGATAGTGGTGGTAGTGGAGATAGTGGTGGTGGAAGTGGAGACTCTGGTGGAGGAGGTTCTGATGGCTCTGATGGTGGTGGAGGTTCTGATGGCTCTGATGGAGGTGGTGGTGATTCCGATGGCGGAGGAGGAGACTCTGATGGAGGAGGTGATTCCGATGGTGGAGGTGGTGATTCCGATAGTGGAGATGGTGATGGTGGTTCTGGTGATTCCGATGGAGATTCTGATTCTGATGGAGGAGGAGATTCTGATGGTGATTCCGATGGTGATGGTGGAGATGGTGATGGTGATTCTGATTCCGATGGCGATAGTGATGGAGATGGAGATGGCGATAGTGATGGAGATGGAGATGGTGATGATGATTCTGATGGAGATGATTCAGATGGAGATGGTGATGATGACTCCGATGATGATTCCGATAGTGATGATGATTCTGATGATGATTCTGATGAATCTGATGAAGATAGTGAAGAAGAAAGTGAAGAAGAATCTGAGGAAGAAGAAAAGGAAGAGGAAGAAGAATCTGATGAAGAAGAGGAAGAGGAAGAGGAAGAAAAAGAAGAAGAGGAGGAAGAAGAAGATGAAGAGGAAGAAGAGGAAGAGGAAGATGAGGAGGAGGAAGAAAAAGATGAGGAAGAAGATGAGGAAGAGGAAGAAGAAAAGAAAAAGAAATTTATGCCTATACAATTAAAGGCAGATATGTTGGCTCAACAAGCATTAACATTGGATTACAATACAGTTCTTAATGTTGGAGCATCAATGAGTTCTATATATGGTGATGTAACATATACATCTACATTACAAATTTATGATAACTTAAAACAGGTGGGATTATCATTGGGTAAATCAAAGGTAACTTTAAATGATAAGTACCAAGTTAATTGGGTAGATGGTGTTAATGTTTCTTATATGAGAAACTACGCTATGAATGCAACATCAGTTTCTTTAAGTAGAATGAAACCTATGGGTAAGTGGGGAACTGTTGGTGTTGGTGTTAACTATTCTTATATGTTTGGTAAAGATGCATTAGGTCAGAAGATGCCTAATATGGCTAGTGGTGGCTGGAATGGGTTATATACAAATATGTTTATGATTAATAAAAGAATTGTTTATACTCCTGCTTTTATAGTTGCAGCAAGTCCAATATCATATACACAAAAATTACCAGGGGTTGTTGATTCTCCGTTTTCAAGTATTAGTAAAGATACCATAATGATATTAGCTAATTCATTCAACGCACAAATAACAAACAAATTTTCGGTTAACTTTTCTTGGACTATCATTCGTTCATCAAATGAATTTGTACCGATAATGAACTCATTTATGGTGGGTTCTAAAATACCATTTTAATTATGAAAAAAATAGATTACAAATTAGGGATTATAATAGGGTTAATAGGATTATCATTATTTCAATATTTTAATCCAACTATCAAAGAGGTAGAGTTAATAAAAGAAGTAGAAGTAGAAGTTGTAAAAACAATAATAGATAGTGTTTATGTTGATAATATTATTGAAAAGAAAATATACTATCCAAAGTACATTACTAAAGTTGATACTGTTGAAGTTATCAAAGAGATAATAGTTGAAAAACCTGTAACTAAAATAAAGAAAATTTATAGAGAAAGAAAGGTTGAAAAGATAGTAGAGGTGCCTGTGAATGTTAAGAAGATGTTTATAGGGTTTGGTTATCAGTATGATGTAGGTAATTACTTTAGTGGTGCTAGTATCAAATTACTACACAAAACACCTAAAGATAAAATGTTTAGTTTAGATTTAGGTTTTAGAAATGATTTATTGGATGTACAAAGTAATGTAGGTGAATTAAGACCTTATGTTGGTGCATCAATATATTTTAGAATAGATAATCCAGATAAAAAATAAATGAAAAAGTTTATTTTTATTTTAATAAGTACACTATTAGTTTGTAAAGTAGGATATTCCCAAACTGGTGAGGGATATATAAATTATAAATCCTACAAAACTCACTATGGTACTGGTGCAAGTTCTACTTTAAGTGGTGTAACATATAGTGGAGGAGCAGGTTCAACTGCTGAGTTTGATGCAATGGTTGATACAAACCAACCAGGTACAACACTAACTCATACTGGAGAAGTATCACCATATGGTTCAACTGGATTAAATGGAGGACACCCACCACGATATGGAAGTTCATATTTTGCAATAGTTTATTCTGGTTGGTTCAAACCAAACAAAAGTGGAACTTATAATATTAGAACTTATGCAGATGATTCATCAGAAACTCGATATAGAGAAGTAGGAACTACTACTTGGCAAACAATGACATATCAATGGGGTTGTTGTTCTTATGTATATGGAACTGCAACTTTAGATAAAACTAAATGGTATGAGTTTGAATTTAGATACCAAGAATATGGTGGTGGGGATTATTACTACTTCGCATATTCAATACCAGCAAATTCCTCAAATCCTTATTATAACCAAGTTAGTTCTAATCATCAATTTGGAACTTGGACAAATATAAACCCAAGTGGTACAAGTACTACAACAGACCCTGAAGTTGATTTAGATTTAGAATTCCATTCTCAATTAGCACCAGAAGAATATAGATTTGGTGTATATTATGATGCATCAAATGAACAAGATGGTTCAACATATTTCAATACTTCTACTATGAATTCAAAATATTATTTAGATGATGATGGTAGTAAAGATATAACTGATTATCTAAATTTAGTTAAGATGGCAGATGGTAAGAAAGCAACTACAACTGGTGGTAATGTAGAATGGTGTGTGGTATATGATTATGATAACACAAATAAAAGATATAGAGTTGGTATAGATAAAAGAGAATTTGCAAGTGGATTTACCTTTACTGATTTGAAACAATTACAATTATTTGATTTATGGAATGATGAAATAACTTACAAATCCGATGACCAATATTGGGCTGAATATTATATCTACACCGATACTCAATTTGATTTTATCAATTCATCTAATTCCTCAAACATACGAGATGCGAATGGATTTTATGGATTACAAGCAGAGTTCTCATTTGAAGATGTTGAAATATACAAAGGACATAAAATATCTTTTATGAACCCATCTAATAATATAGAACAATGGACAGCGGAAGAATTTATGGATGATTACATTACAGTTGCAGATGTAGTTGCGGGATTTAATGAATTAGCTGGTGGTGGAATATTTGGTGGATATAAAGGAGATTTGAATGGAGTTCAATTACAAAATTCAGATGTAAATCAAGATGGTGAATTTGATTTCCAAGATAGTCAAATAGGATTAGCTTTCTTAAATGGTGGTGATACTCCTTTTAATGGTTATCTGTCTGAAATAATGAGAATAGTTCCTAAATCAGAATACGATAATACTACAACTACTAATTGGAAAACACAAACAAATAAATCACCATCAACATCTTTTACTTTTAGTGTTATAGATACGATACAAACTTTAGAATATAAAGTTTCGTTTATAGGTGATGTAAACCTTTCACATTCTGCACCACAATCAACAAGTTCACCTGGTACTCAATCAACATCGGCTAGAAATTCATCTTCTCAAAAATCAAATGAATTGGAAATATTATTAGATATCAGTAAGGAAGAAGATAAATTTGTGGTAACATTAGATGTACCACAAAACAATCATAACATTGTAGGTTCTGAATTTAGAATAGGATATGATAACACTAGAGTAGAGTTTGATAGAATAGAAACTACTTCTAACTTACAATCATTCTCAGCTGAAAGAACAAACTACATAAAGTTAGGTTCTATATCTACTGATGGTTCTCAAAATCTAAATGGTGGTGTACAATATAAGATTTACTTTTCACCACAACAAACTTTTGAATCTACACTAGGATTACTATCAGTTTTAAAATCAGAATTAGTAAAACAAAATGGGGGTGGAATAGACCATAAAATAAAATGAGAAAGTATATAGTATTAATATTGTTCGTTATATTATCTTGTCAACCAGAAGAGTTGATGATTGTAGAACCTATGCCACAATACGAAATGATATTTGAAGAATCAATATCCAATGTTGTTGATGGACAAGAGTATTCATTTGAAGTAAGTTCAACTGAACCTCATCATTTAATAATAAGTAAGTTAAACGGCTCGGTGGTTTCTAAAGAAAGTATTATTCCTATATTGGGTTTGAACACTAAAATAATTTACACTAAGTCATTGCCTAAAGAAGAATTATATTTATCTCTTATTAGTTCTGATATTGAAATCGAAAAAACAACTATTATTGTAGAATAATATATTTATAGATATGTTAGTATATGATTTCAAAAATGTAGCTAAGATTAAGAATCTTAAAAATAGTGAATCCGTTGAGCCAAAACATGCTGAACGTATTGCTGAGATTCCTAATTCTATTGTTAAAGATTTTGATATTGAAAAATACAAATCAAATCCTCCACATAAAAACGAATCGGTAAGAACTATATACGAACTTATGCACATTTCTGAGATTCCATCTAATGATGAATTTACAATAGAAATGGATAAGGTAAAAAAATCCTTTAAAGATTTATGTAAAAGGTTAGATTTGGATTTCCCAAAAGATAAAGTAGAGGAGTTAAAAAATGTTGCTGGTTCTATTGTGTTAGATTTAAAATACCACTATAATAGACCAAGACCATATATGTTGGCTAAAGAGTTTGAAATTCCATTAGATACGAATGAGATTAAAAATACAACAAAAGATTCTCCATCATATCCATCTGGTCATGCTGCACAAAGTATATTAATATCAAATTATTTATCTGAACTATATCCATCTCACAAAATGGAGTTTATTAAATTAGGTAAAGATATAGCTAAAAGTAGGATAGTTGCAAAAGTTCATTATCCATCTGATGTTAGATTTGGAGAAATTATTGGAAACGATATATTCATATATTTAAATAAGAACGAACTTATATAATAACAATGCCTGCGAAATTAAAACCAAGTAGTAAACAATACATAAAAGATAGAAATGGAAAAATGACCAATAAATGGTTCATGCAACATTATACTGTAAGTGGAGCTACTACTGAGGAGTTGAAAAAGTTATATGAATCTCCTTCTTATAAAAGAAAGAAGAGTTTGATTAAAAGTGAACTTCATAAAAGAGGAGTTGAAATATGAAAGAATACGCAATACAAAAACAATTGGTTCCTGTCGATAATGGAACTGACCCGAATTGGGCTAAAAGACAAATATGGGTTTATAAATTAAATTCAGAAGATACTTTAGATGAGTATGATACCCAATCAGACGCGGAATCCAAAAGAGCTGAGTTAGACTCTAACGACCCGACAAGTAGAACATATAGAGTAGTAAGGAGAATAGACCAATTCACCTATGAAGTTCTTTAGTTGTCATGTCTAAATTTTTATTATAATTTTTTTATTTAATAATTGTCTTGTCTTGCACCGTGTCACTGTGTCTGAAAAAAATCAAAAAGAAAATTTGCTCGGTCCAACAATCGTTTCTGATTGAAGTTTAGATGCGTTTAAACTCATAGCATCACCTTAGAGTATTTTATGTTAGTGTATATACATATATACCTATTTCCCCAAACGATAAAAAAAATTAAACTTTTTTTACTTTTTATAAATTTAGTTGAAAAAGCTTGGATATTAAAATTATTTTTTGTATCTTTGTTCATAAAGATAAAATATAAATTATGTCAAAGAAAGAAACAGCAGTAGAATTTTGTGAAAGAACTTATCCCGAAACTTGTAATGAGTTCAGAGTAATCTTAGATGAGATGTACGAAACTTTTTGTAAGAAACAAAGAAACTATGGACCAGGTAACATATCAGTAGGTTCAACTTTAGAAACTGATGATGACAAGAAAGTTGCTCTAACTGGATTATGGTTTAGAAAGAATGATAAGATTCAGAGGTTACTACAATTAGTTGTTAAAGGACAACCAGATGAGGTTGGTGAAAACATTCAAGATACTTATGAAGATTTATCAGTATATGGTATAATCTCTCAATTAGTTCAAAGAGATAAGTGGGCTAAGTAATGAGATGGGTAGAATACTTTCAAAACTTAGCACACCAAGTTAAACTCAAATCAAAAGATGAGAGAACTCAGATTGGTGCAGTAATCGTTGGTAAGGATAAAGAAATTGTATCAACGGGCTATAACTCATTTCCAAGAGGTATAAAAGATAATTTTAAAGAAAGACAAGAAAGACCAGAAAAGTATTTTTGGTTTGAACATGCTGAAAGAAACGCTATTTACAACGCAGCAAGAATAGGAGTTTCTACTAAAGGTTGTACAATGTATCTAAGTTGTGGTATTCCTTGTTCTGATTGTGCTAGAGGAATTATCAACGCTGGTATCACAAGAATCTTTTGTGAAAGAAGTGGTGGAGCAAAAGGAATCAAATGGGAAGAATCCGCCGAAAGAAGTTGGAGAATGTTTGAAGAAGCTGGTGTAAATGTTCAATTCTACGATGAAGGACATAGTGGAATCTAATCTTTCTTAAAAACTAATATTTATATAGAAAGGTATTAGTATAATGGCAGAACAACAATCACCAAATTTTAATCCAACCGAACCTGGATATTATCCCAATAGTGGAAACACTAATAGTGGTAATACTAATAGTGGTAATGATACCCCTCCAACTCAAACACCAACACCAATTCCAACACCAACTCCCGAACCAATTCCAAATGATATAGTAAGTACTATTGAGGATATTGATGGTGATGGATATGTAGAATCAGTTAGGACTGATATTAAATCAGGTAGAGAACAATTCAGAAGTATTAGAGATAGGTTCAATGAAGATGCTGAAGTAATCATAAAAGAATCGGTAGGTGATTTTGATATAAATGGATTAATCAGATTATATAGAGATTCTTTAATACCAGAAGAAAAATCAGTTGGAACTACTTGGGATAGTAGACGAGCTAAGTATCCACAAATATCAATAGACTTTAATAAATATGATATAGAATCCTCTATAACAATATTAGATAATCCAGATATCAATTTCGATTTTTTACTATGTTTAAAAGATGGAACGGAAGGTATACCTGATTTATATGCAACTAAAAAACTAATGGATATACTTGCAGATGATTATTATAATCAAAAACCATTTGCTGTAAATTCGGTAATTCAAAAAGAAAATATTGTAGTAGTTGATATAAAACCATTAAAAGAAAAGGTTGAAGCATTACGAGCAAAAGAACTTAGTATTAATCTAAATAGAAACGAAATAGCTGGTCAAGTTGAGGTTAGAAAAAACTTATTTGTATATTCTAATTATCAAGTAGGTTATGGTGGAGTATTGGAAGCAACACCTACTTATGATATAATTGAATTAATTAAATATATAAGTTGGGTTGTAACAAAACCAGCAGCAAATTACGATGATAGATTAATACCTGCCAATGTGTTGGGTGATTTCGATGGATACTCACCAGAGGAAGAAAGTGTTCCAGCTGATTCACCATCAGAACAAACCGATACACAAACAACTGATAATGGTGATACACCACCACCTCCACCTGGTCAATATACACCAATAGGAAGAATGGGAGTATCTGCTGGAGAAACTGTATTTAAAGATGGTGATTATTGGGAATGGGATGCTGAGTTTGAAACTTGGATTCTTGATAGAGGTGCAGATGGAAGAAGAGATTATATAGATTAAAACATTCCTAATTTTACCAAAAAACTTATTTACTTTCATATTTATAATTGTAACAACTTAACATTTATAGGTTATGAAGAAAAAACCACTAGCAAATGTTGAGTGGAGAAAGTATTTCTCTCTCAATAATACCACACTTAATGAGTATTTGTATAACTACGGAGATGACTTTCTTACCCAATCCCTATTTCTTTTAATTGACGCCCATAGAAGAAATGTACCTTCTATTATATTAATTGAATTTTCTAATTTGGATATTGTATCCATAGTAGAAAAGAAGGATTATATGTTGGCGTTGCATAGATTACTAAATTTATGTGAACGAATGGAAAAATATGAAATTTGTGCTGAGATTGTTAAATACGAAAAAACAATCAAACCCAAACGAACAAGTCCATCTAAAAAATCGCATAAGATAACAATTACAAATTAAAAAATGGCAGAGAACATCAAGAAGGTTCCACCTAAAGGTAAGATTAAATTTAACTTATCCTTATCAGATGAACAAAAGTTAGCAAAAACAGCAATCCTTTATCACCCTTACAATTTTATTCAAGGTAAAGCAGGTTCTGGTAAAACGTTATTAGCAGTACAAATAGCATTAGATATGTTTTTTACTCGGCAAATAAATAAAATAGTTATAACAAGACCAACTGTTTCAAATGAAGATAATGGATTTCTTCCTGGCTCATTGGATGAAAAGATGGAACCTTGGTTAGTACCAATTCGTTCCAATATGAGAAAGGTTTATAATAAACCAGCCATTTTAGAAAAGATGGAACAAGATGAGAAAATTGAATTAGTTTCGTTAACACACTTTAGAGGAAGAACATTTGAAAACTCAATAGTAATAGTCGATGAATATCAAAACCTAACTAAATCACAATTAGGAATGGTATTAGGTAGATTAGGTAAAGGTTCTACTATGATACTTTGTGGAGACCCTCAACAAATTGATTTAAAGTTTTCGAATGATTCAGCCATACATGATGTTCCTAAATTGAAAGATTCAAAATACGTTTACTATACTCATTTGGTAGATAACCATAGACATGAGGCATTAGATGAACTACTTAGATTACTAAGTGCATATCAATAAAAATTATTAAAATTTATTAAAAAAAGTTGGGAAAACATTTGGTAGTCTCAACTTTTTTTTGTATATTAGTGTTGTAATTGAGTGGGAGTGATTCTCCCAAAACGTTAAACCTTAAAACACTAAAATATGAAAAGTAAATTTGATTTCTGGCTTGAAAAAGTAAACAAAGAAAGAGAAACATATTGGAATAATAATTTCTCATACAAACCATACGAACCATTAGAAGTTAGTAAAGGTAGTAAATACCTTAAAATTATGGATGGTACTACCGTTTGGGCATTCATCTCTATGGTGGATGGTGAGTTAAAACAATCACCAATCAAAAAAGGAGACCTATTAAAACCTGCTGGTTGGAGAACTCCTGCTAAACATAGTAGGGGTAACATCTTTGATGGTACTGATAACTGGAGTTATTACGGACCAGAATACTTAAAATAAATGAGAAAAAGCTTGTATATGTTAAATATATTTTGTATATTTACATAGTAAATGAGTGATAATAATAACCCTTTAAACCAATTAATGAAGAAAAAAATAATTTATATCGATATGGATGGAGTCTTAGTTGACTTGGGAAAAGCTTTTGATAAGTTTTTCAAATTACATCCGTATTTAAAGGAAAGATACAAAGATAATCCTGACCACATTCAAGGTATTTTCAGAAACGCACCTCCAATGGAGGGAGCTATTGAAGCTGTTAAAAAACTTGCTGAAAGTGGTAAATATGAATTGTTTATAGCTACTTCAGCTCCTTGGGGAAATCCAATGAGTGGTTCTGATAAAAGATTTTGGGTTGAAGATTACTTTGGAAATCTATTTCACAAAAAAATATTTGTAACACATAGAAAGGATTTGTTAGTTGGTGATTATCTTATCGATGATAGAACTAAGAATGGTGCTGGTGAGTTTGATGGTGAGTTATTACAATTCGGTATCAATTGGGAAACTGGTAAGGAAGGGCCTTATCCAAATTGGGATTCAATTTTAGATTACTTATTATAATGAAAGATAAACACAGAAAAGAACAAACTGAAAAAATAACAATTAAATTGTTAAAATTTATTGCATTGTTATTATTTGTATTAGTTTCTCTTATATTCATAACAAGTTGTGAGGATAATATTATTGATGAATTGCCTGATAACTATACAATGCAATTGGATGGTAGATTAGATACAACCGATGAAGGTTTGTATAAATTAGAACTAAACTCATCGGATAACTCTATTCAGACTATTCATACAATAGGTGGAACACTTTTAAATAATGGTGAAGAACCATATCCACAATTGGTTGAATGGGAATCATCACACAATTGGACTTTAAATGATACGGCATATGTTATCGTTAGAAGAACAATAAATGTATTGGGTAATTGGGTTACAATTGATACTTCATATGTGACTGGATTCAATGGGAGTAGTGTTCCAACTATTAATGAGTTTTCTTATAGTGGAGATGGTGGAGAAATAAACACAGTAATTGCACCAATAGATGAAATGGTAGGTGATACACTTATTGTTAAAGCAAGATTTGAAGATATAGAAAAAACTATTAGAATAGTATTAGAATGAGAAAAGTAAAACTACAAGTTACACCACTAACCGATGAAACTTTTAAAAGACAGGGTTGGTCAAAACATATCTCAAATGATTATGAGGGTACTCCTGATTTCATAGAAAATAGAGAAGATATTAAAGAGGGTGATGAGTTAGATAAGGCTTATTTTTGGACACTACCTATTCCAAAGGAGAGAACTGATAAATATGCACCACGTTTTGTAACTAACTCATCTGATGATGAAATGGAGTTAGTAAGTATGGGTTTAAAACCAGACCAATATTTCGTTGAGATATTAGATTTCGATGGATTGGGGTTTTGTACAACCGAAGAAGAATTAGAAGTATTATATAGAGCGTTAACATCAAAATATATAGAAGAATGATTAGAAATTACACCGAAGAACAATTAGAAGCAAACTATAATAGATTTATAGCAGCTATCAAAAAAGTGTTTACTGGAGATAGGTTAGAAAAACTACTCCATATGTATTCACCTGATGAATTGGGGAACGAACTAGCAATGGCACCAGCAAGTGGTAAACTAAACTTTCACTCGGCATATCCTGGTGGATACATAGACCACGTAATGAATGTAGCTACAAATGCTTACAAAATTAAAAAGATGTTTGAAGCAAGTGGTGGTATTATTAACTTTACCGATGAGGAATTATTATTTGCAGCATTCCATCATGATTTAGGAAAGTTAGGGGATGGTAAAGAACCATATTACTTACCACAAACATCAGAGTGGCATATGAAAAATAAAAAGGAATACTTTACTCACAATCCAAAGTTACAATACTTTGATGTAACCGATAGAGCATTTTGGTTATTGAATCAATATGGAATTAAATATACTCAGAAAGAACAATTGGGTATTCATATGGCTGATGGTTTATACAATGATGCTACTAAGAAGTATTTCATTTCTTATAACGAAGATTTTCAAGTAAAAACCGATTTACCATATATTCTACATTGGGCTGACCATATGAGTACTAGAATAGAGAATTCGGAATATAGAAAATCAACTGGAATGTATGACAACATTTCCGAAAACTTTTAATAAATCGGAAAAAACGTCATCTTTAATCAATTGGTATGGATTTGGTAATATATGGATTGTATGTTTAACTTAAAAAAGAAAAGTATGATTTTTACAATTGATAATTTATTTAACGAACTATCTCCTTTAAGAAATGAGAAGTTTAATTGGGATTCAGCACTCCCAAACAATCAAGGAAACTATTCCATCACTACATTAGAAGATGGTAAGCAAGAACTTATTGTAAGTGTTGTAGGACACAATCCAAAGAATGTGGATGTTGATGTTACTGAAGGTATTATTACAGTTAAAGCAATTGCCAAAAAGGTAAATGCAGTAGTTGGTGATGTAAACCTACAATTCAAAGTTGGAAAAGATTTTGATGGAACAACATCAGAAGCATCTATTGAAAATGGTGTGTTAAGAATCGTTATGGACAAAAAAGAAGAAAGAAAATCTAAAAAAGTAAAGATTAGATTTTAGTTTTAGTGATGTTAGTTAAAAGAGGGGAGATTACAAAAAATCTCCCTTTTTTGATTATTTAATATTTATATATACGAATAAAGAATGTTATTATGAAAGCAGAATACAAAGAAAAGGCAGAATCATACTTAGAGGGAATTGAAAATTCCAATAAAGTAATTGGTGAAATGTTAGAAGGAAAAAGACCTTCCAATCAAGCAGACGCTTTAAAGTTAACGAAGAAGATTCAAAGGTTATTGGAACTTACTCGAACTTTAATTGGCTAAAACCCCACATGAAATTTAGAACTTTATTGTTAGGATTATCAGCATTGTTTGTAGCATTCAATGCAGCATTCTTCTCCGTAAGTGGTTTATCTAAACTATTTGCTGGAGCAGCATTCTCTGTAATAATAATGGCAAGTTCATTAGAACTAGCAAAACTTATAACTGCTGGTTATCTATACAACTATTGGGAAAAGATAAACAAATCATTTAGGTTATACCTAAGTGGAGCAGTTCTTATTTTAATCCTTATAACATCTTTAGGTATCTATGGATTCTTAACATCCGCATTTCAAGATACATTCAATCAATTCAGTATAAAAGAAAAACAATTAGCATTCTTACAACAAAAAGAAAAGTTTTGGGGTGATGATGTAATACGATATGATGAAGAACTTAAAAGAATCAGTAATAACATTAGTACTCTTTCTAATGCGAAATCTCAATCAATCCAAGTACGAGACACCTCGGTGGTTGGGGGCGTTAGAACAACCATCTCTACTTCCGAACTTAGGATTTCACAAAAACGTATTGAAGTTGAAGAAGAGAATCGTAAAGGTGTTCAATCAAAAAGAGAAGTAGCAGCAGATTCATTACAATCAATTCAATTAAAAATATTAGATGTTGAATCATCAGAAGGTGTATCATCTGAATTAGGTCCATTAGAATATCTAAGTGGATTGTTGGATAGACCTATGGATGTTATTATCAATTGGTTTATTCTAATTATTATCTTTGTATTTGACCCACTTGCAGTTGCATTAGTAATTGCTTTTAACAACGCATTAAAAGTTGATAGGGGAATTGTTGATAAAGAAAAGATAATTCGTAAGAGAGAACTATACGATGAGGAGCCAGAAGAAGATGATGGCTTTTGGACTGAAGAAGAGATGGAAGATTTTAGAAATCAATTTGATGTTGATGATGAATTGGCAAATGAAGAGTTTGATAATGAAGATTTAGATTTCTCACCAAAAGATATTTCAAAAATGGTAGAAGAATCTGAAAAGGAATCAGAACCTAACGAAGAGTTAAAAGAAGCTGCAAAGAATTATAAAAAAAAAGTTGATGAAACCGAATCATTAACAAAGGATACTACACGTAGAGGAATTGATATTGATGGTGATGGTACTATTGATGGATATGATAATGATGGGGATGGATTAATAGATGAACCAGCTCCTTCATCATCTCGTAGAGCACAATATGTAATGAATGAAGTTCCATTTTATGCTAGACCTAATTTCAATTGGGGTGATAGAAGTAAGTGGATAAATAACCAAAATGCAGTAAACTATTGGTTAACATATGTAAAAAACGAAAAGGATACAAGCTATCCTGACAACTTCGATTCAAAAACTTATTGAAATAAATTTGGTTTTTAAATATTTTTTTCGTATATTTGTTTATAACAAATGATAAATCCAACGAAATGAATTTAGGATACGCTTGTATTAATATGACTCTATCGGGTCAAAAACCAAAAGTAACTACCAATCGTTCAATGATTAAAAGAACATTCTTAGAAAGGGGTGTTGAATACGCAACGGAATTGGGATTACAAAACGCTAGAGATTTATATAAGATTTTAGAATGGAATAATGAGAATGGTATTAAACTATTCAGATTATCTTCTGAGATGTTTCCTTGGGGTTCTGAATATGAGATAGAGAAATCACCACACTATCTTAGAATCAAAACTATATTAATGGCTTGTGGTAACTACGCTAAAAAAAATGGTATTAGGATTACTTCACATCCTGGTCCATTCAATGTATTAGTTTCACCAAGACCTCATGTTGTAGAAAATACAATTACTGATTTAGAATTACATGGTAAGATATTTGATTTGATGGGATTAGAACAATCACATTATAATAAAATCAATATCCATTGTAATGGAGTTTATGGAGATAAAGAATCAGCAATGAAACGATTTTGTGAAAACTTTAAAAGATTATCACCATCAGTAAAAAGTAGATTAACAGTTGAGAACGATGATAAAGCATCAATGTATTCAGTAAAAGATTTGATGTATTTAAACGAACAAATTGGAATACCAATTGTATTTGATTATCATCACCACAAATTTTGTACAGGTGGATTAACTGAAGAAGAGGCATTAAAGTTGGCAATATCAACTTGGCCTGAAGATATTAAACCAATAGTTCATTACTCTGAAAGTAAAGCATTGCATGAGGAGAATGATAAACTAAAACCACAAGCACATTCAGATTATATTAACAAACTTCCTAAGTTATATGGAACGGATGTTGATGTTATGGTAGAAGCAAAGGCAAAGGAACTTGCGATTATACCACATATGGCAAAATTTAATGTATGTGAATATAGTGGATTGTTAAACACACAAAGTTACGCAGAATGATTATAGATGTAGATATTAAAGCTCCTAAGAGAGTAGAAAAGAATTGGGGATACGAACTATGGATTCACAACGATGAAGAGTATTGTGGAAAATTATTAGTATTCACAAAAGAAAGAAATAGATTCTCAATGCATTATCACCTAAAGAAAAAAGAAAGTTGGTATGTACAAGAAGGAAGATTTCAATTTAATTGGTTGAATGTAGAAGATGGAAAGTTAGAAGGTAAAACTTTAGAAAAGGGAGATAGTGTTTTAATCGATAGAGGATTACCCCATCAGTTAATATCATTAGAAGATAACTCAATTGTATTTGAGGTTTCGACTGAACACTTTGATGAAGATAGTTATAGAGTTTATAGAGAAACACCAGAAGATTTATTATGAGTTATATAAAGGTTCAATTGCCTGAGAGATACAAATTAAAAGAAAGAATCGAAACCAACAAAGATATGTGGATTCCATTTTACGCAAAACATGGAGCATATATAGGTAGTGCAGAATCGATAGATTATTTAACAAACGAAATAAAAAAATACTATGATAGTAAAGAGAATTGAAAAAACTCCCGTTACGAATGAAGAGTTAAACGAATATAAAGAAAAAATATCTAAATTAGAAAACGAATATGCTGTAAATGCATCTGATGTTGGAATAGATAAACGTATTGTTACTATTAAGTTTGGTGGTGAGTATGATGATTTAACATTAGTTAATCCGAAGGTTACCGAAACATCAAAAGAGATGGTTGTTTATTTTGAAAAAGAATTAGATAAAAAACAAAAGGTTAGAAAAACTGCTAGACATCAATGGTTTAAAATTGATACTGATAATTTAGGTATTGTAGAGTTTTCATCTGATAAAAAAGAATGGAAAGACCAAGAAGAATATATGAATGATTTAGGATTGTTCGAATGTATTACTGCTCAGAGATTAATTGATTCTATTGATGGTATAAGTATAAACTCTTCAATTAGAAGATATAGTGGTCAAATAAAAGCAGAGAAAAAACCTGGAAGAAACGAAAGAGTAATGTTACAATCACCTGAAGGAGAAATGGAATTTGTTAAATACAAAAAAGCACAACCTCTTTTAGATAAAGGATATCAATTAGTATAATGGGAGTATTATCATACAAATCAGAAGAGCCGTTAAATAGAGAGGCTATAAATATAACATTCGATGTACCGGATGATATGAATATACATGAATTTAAAATTATGTGTGTTCGAATGGCATCATCTATGGGATATCACCACAACTCAATTAAAAAATCATTCGGTGAGTTAGAATACGAAACTCCATCAGATAAAGAATTCAAAGAATTTTTACATTCACTTAACGTAACAACTGGTTCGTTAACTATATAACGTATGACAAGACTCTATATATTAGAACAAAAAATTAAAACTTTAGAAATTATATTAGAAACAATTGTTGATGAACTGATTGAAGAAGAGTTAATTGATGAGGTAAGATTTGATAATGCTATTATCGAAAAAATCAAAAATCTTAATAAAGAATTGGAAATAAAAAAAGAGGAAGAAGATGAAAAAGAATTTTCATCATTTCCCTTCTTTGGAAAAAAAGGTGAAGCATAATTTGGAAAGTTAAACTTTTTTTCGTATATTAGTAGAATATAATATCAAAATGGAAGAAATTTATTTATACATAATAATTGGAGTTTTAGTAATATCCAATATATTTTTTATTATCAGAGGCACTCAGTTGGTTAGACAAATAGAAACAATTGCTAACGATATGGATAACCTAACTGAATTATCCATTGGCACTTTGGAAAAAATGTTAGAGGAGATGAAAGAGATAGATATCAGAGGTTCATTTGAATCCGATGATGAAGTTGGTGTGGTTTTCAAAGAATTAAAAGATACTATTGAAAAATATAAAAATAATTTATAAAAAATATGCCTAAACCTAGAAAAAAGAAATCAAAAATATATTTCGGTACTCCTGCTCAAGAAGCCATCATTGAATATAATGCAAGTGATGACCCAAAAGAGAGAAATAAAATATATAAAGATAGAATCCAATTTCCATTTGAAAAGTTAGCAGAAAATATTTTAAATACATTTAAGTTCTCATACTTTGATGTATCTAAAGAAGATGTTAAAAAGGAAGTAGTATCGGTATTGGTACAAAAGATTCATATGTTTAAACCTGATAAGGGTAGAGCATTTTCTTATTTTTCTATTGTTGCTAAGAATCACTTAATCTTACAAAATAACGGAAACTACAAACGTTATAAGAAAACGGCACTACTTTCTCAGATGCCTGAAACTTGGAATCCTGAAAATGATTTCTATCACGAACAAAAAGGTAATGAGTTCGATGAGTTCAAAGAATTGATGTTAGGATATTGGGATAAAAATCTTACAAAAGTATTTACAAAGAAAAGAGATATTCAAATAGCAGATGCTATCTTAGAATTATTCAGAAGAAGTCAGTATATAGAAAATTTCAATAAAAAACATCTCTATCTTTTAATTAGAGAAATGACAGATTGTAAAACACATTACATCACAAAAGTAGTTAATGTTATGAAAACTCATCAGAAGAGAATGTTAAACGAATACTTAGACCATGGTGAAATATCTGACAACAATGATGAAGATGAGTTTTTTTCTTATTAACATATATTTATTCTAAATAGGTTACATTACCTCACATAATTAAAAATTCAAACAATTATCTCCCGATAGCTTACTTTGAATTGAATTTTGTAAGAAATAAAAATTTATTTAGAACCAATGATAAAAAAAGCTATACTAATAGTTGTAGTATTATTTACTACGACAAACATACAAGCACAAATTGTAAAAGAGTTATACAAAGATTTCCTAAAATATGGAACTATCTATGGTGCAGGGGATATTAATAATTCCGTTGAAGCCATTGAACCAACATATGTTTTAGAGAGAACTGATAATGTATATGAAATTCCAATCATTAAAGATAATACAGAAGTATTTCCATTCGATTACAGATATGGATTTGGTATTAGAAAATTAGCTAGATTCGATTACGAAAGAAAACCTAAAAACTTTTATGATGGAACAGAATCTCAATTAGCATTTACTGCACCAACTTCAGCATTCAAAGGATTGGAATACCAATTCCATTTTGAAAAAGAACGTTGGAGGGGTAGAGATTTTACAAATTATAGATTTTTCCTAAAACATACAGGTAAAAATCATATCGTAAAGATAGAAACAAGAGAAGTAGATAAGATTAATCTTAACTATAACTCAGCAGAAGCTAGATTTAGATTGCCAATCGGTAAGAAGTTTTCTCTATCGGCCGGAGCTATCCTAAGAGGACATGATAGAGCGTATGGATACAATCCAATTGAAATTTATTTGAATGAAACTACCAAAGATGAATTTGGAAATGAATTTCCAACTAATCCTTGGTATATACTTGCAGCAAATTATGGATATGTTGAAGTTCCAACTACATACACAAATAATACAACCGGTGAAGAATACTCTGATTTTGTTTGGGAAGATGAAGATGGTAATATAGTTGCTTATAGTGACCAAGATTTTAGAGAAAGAGTATTTCCATCTATTATGAATGAGTTTAATGGAAGAGCATGGGATTTATTAGACCCATGGATGGAAGTTGCTCCAATCATCGGATTCGATTTCTACCACTACAAATCAGATTTTTGGTTTCATGCATATGGAAACTATATATTACCATTTCACCAATACGTTGCTGGTGAAGAAGAATTTAGTTACCTTAATAGAAACAATTGGGGTAAAGGTGGATTACGACAAGATTCAGATTTAGAACAATGGACTGATTATTCTTTTGGTGTTAGTTTAGGTTATAAGGTAGGAAAGAACTTTGGAATATTTGCAGAAGGTGAATATTCAAAAATGTGGGATAGTAGATTATACCAAACTACATTTGGTATAAATTATACTTTTAGATAATGATGTGGATATATATTATAAAAGATTGGATTGGGTTATTTGGATTTAAAATGAATAATGATTATTATGATATAGCAAATCCAGGTAAAACATTACCAGCAAAAGGAAGATAAGATGGCAAAAGAATTAAACGAAGGAACTAAAATCACACTTGATTTAAAAACAATAGGTATCTTATTATTTACTGTATCTGTTGTTATTGGAATGTGGTTTACACTACAAGGTGATATCGAAGAAGCTAAGACATTACCCAAACCACCTATTGATAGAATCGAATATGATTTGAAAGATGAGTTAATCAGACAAACTATTCTTGATACACAAGATGATGTTGAATCAATACTCGAAGAGTTAGAAAAAATTGATGAAAGATTATACGAATTACAAAAAGAAAGATAGTATGAAACATTTATTAATATTCATATTTTTACTATTCTCTACACCAATATTTTCTCAACAATGGATTGATGATTCAAACTTTAATACTAAGATTCATGCTAATGATGCATTTGGTGATGATGAGACAATTATAACAATTGTAGAATTTTGGGTAGAGTTTAATAAAGCCAATGCTTTTCCTGATTGGGATAAGTTAGAAGGTGTAGAGTACTTCAGAGTAGATATATCTAAAGCTCCTCAAGCAAAGAAAGATTATAGGGTTAGAATGGCTCCAACTATTATCATATTTAAGAATGGAACCAAGGAAGATAGTTTCAAAGCAAGTTTAGATTTAGAGTGTCCTGTTAATTTAAATGAACTAAGAGAAGCAATAGAAGAAGTCAAAAGAGCTGACAAGTTCTAATCTAAAATAAAATCACTTTTTTGTTTATTGATATTTATATATAGAATAATAATCAATAAACGTATGTCAACAGATTTCGAATTATTCCCAGGTAAAAACCTTAGTGGTTTATTTGAGGATATATACAACAATCAGATAAATAAAAAGAAACACATTTCAGAAGTAATTTTTGAAATGAGAAAAATGATTAGTCATAAAGGTGATATGGCACTCATAGGTCCAGTCATCAAAGATTTAATAGATACATCAGTTCGTAACGATGACCAATTGGTTAAATTAGCAACAATAGCACAAAGAATTGTTGCATCAAGTCAAAAATCAGAAGGTGATACCGGTTTTCTTACTGATAAAGAAAGAGAACAACTTCTTTCAGAAATTGAACAAGTACAGGATGAGGTTCAGAGAATAGATGATATTCAAAACGATATAGAGGAAGTTAAACAAAAAATAGAAAGTTAAGATGAGTTTCTTTGGTGGAAATTTAATTTGGAATGTAGCTAAAAGGGCTACTTCTGCAATTATTAATAAATCTCAAGAAGATTTAGCAGTAGTATATTCCGTCATATTGGATGAAAATCACCCATTAATAAAATCAGGAGAATCAAGTATAGCTGATGTTGGTTCAATTCAATGTAGATTATTAAATGATGTTACTGGTGAAACTTTATTGGTAGCTAAACCATTAGATTCCACTGTAACAATACTACCAATTAGAAATCAAACTGTATTTATACAAAAATTAGGAAGTGGTTATGTATATAGCCAAATATCAAAAGGATTATCACCCAACACATCAGATTCAGAAAATTTAATATCTAATTTATTTAACGAACAACAATCAGCAGAAGGTGGTAGTAAAGCAGAGGGATATTCAAATGTAAGTGCTACTGGTATAGCTCGTTCAAATACAAAAAATGTTAATGATTTTGATGGATTTGGTGATTACTTCACCGCAGAATCAGGTATTCATAAGTTAAAATTATATGAGGGTGATGTATTATTCCAAAGTAGATTCGGCCAATCCATAAGGCTTAGTGGATATAATAATAGTGAAAACAAATTTTCTCCTACATTAACAATACGAAGTGGTGAATCTCCTGAAAATAGAAAAAAGGATGATAATGTATTGGTGGAAGAAAATATAAATGAAGATAGTAACATTATATTCTTAGGTAGTGGAGAAAAATTATTAGAATGGACTCTTCCTACTACTAACGAAAAAGAATCATTTTATAATTATCCATCTGAATTAAAGGGAAATCAAATTCTACTTAGTTCAGATAGAATTATTCTTTCAGCAAAAACAGCAGAAATGATATTCGCTAGTAAGGGTGATGTTGGATTTATAACGGATGGTCAATTTTCAATAGATGCTAATAGGGGTATAAACATAACAACAAAAGATAATATTTTTATTGATACTAAAAATAGAGATTTAAATATCACTCAAGGTGATGGTGTTATTTTCTTAGGAACTGGAGGTGAAACAGAACCTGCTGCAAAAGGACAAACATTAGTTGATTTGTTAGGTGAAATGTTAGATTTAATAGCCCAACAAATATATGTAACTCCAGCCGGCCCATCTGCACCTGGACCAACAAATGTTGCTCAATTTTCATCTTTAAAAGCTAAGTTGAATTCAATGTTAAGTAATAATGTACAATTAAAATAATATGGGATTAGCAGATGACATAGGTAATATGGCAAATGAAACTATTGGTGGTGTGACTGATGCCGAATCTTCTGTGGTAGGTGGTGTGACTGATACAATTGATGATGTTACTGGTGCAGTTGGTGATATTGTTTCATCGATACCAATCGAACTACCTGAGCTACCAGAATTACCAGAATTACCTGAGATACCAAAGTTACCTAAAATTCCAAAGATATCACTACCAAAACTACCACCTCTTCCTAAATTTAAAAAAAAGGAAAAGGCAGAAGAAAATCCGAAACATAAAAAAAAGGGTTTACCTAAGATACCAAAAGTTCCTTCATTGGAGTTACCACCAATACCAGAGTTACCAGAACTACCCGAATTACCTGCAATACCAGAACTACCAAACCTACCAGAATTACCTGATGTGGGTGGTATAGTAGATGGGGCTTTGGGTGGAGTAACTGATGCCGTTGGTAACGTTACTGATAAAATTTCATAAAATGTCTTGGTCACTATTCAAAAGAAACATATTAAGGAAAACGAATCCAAATAATAATCCATCATTAAACATTAATCAACTAGCAACTATTTGGGCAGATGAATATGATGCGGTTGTAAAGAGGGGAAGGGATTTATTAAATTTAGAATCCGTTCAAAAAGGTAATAAAGATTTAGCTAAAGTATTTTTTCAACTTGCACTATTAAAGGGATTAGCAACTCCACCTGGTGTTAATTTTTCATTAGTAAATGAATTTGGTAATGGTGTTAAGGCATATTGGATGGGTGCACAAATGAATCCATTTCCAATCCCATTAATACCAGCACCCGGTACAATACAAAATATAGTAGTTAATTCAAATATAGCAAGTAATCCAGGTACTTGGCCAATGTATCCACCATTAAAGCCCGCTAAAAAACAAGTTATAATGGTTAATATGTTTATCTTAGCAGCAACAGTACATTTATTTAGTGTAGGTGGTATTATACAAACGACATCGTTATATCCATCGGCACCATCTCCAATACCATCACCTGCTGTTATACCTTGGACTGCGTATTTAATACCACCAAATATACCAATACCCAATATTAACTTTCCATCTTCGGATGGTAGTGAACCACCGGTATTAGAACAAGTGGTTGATGATAGTGTTACCACATTAACACCAACTCCACAATATGTTGATAACGATGTAGATATATTAGGTACTCCGATATTAAAGGATGTTATAGAAGAAACTATACCAGATGGTGTAATTGATGAAGAAATGGAAAATATTCTGCCTGATTTCATATCACAATTGGAAATGGGTGGAACAAAGTGTGAATAAAAATCAAAAAACAATAAAACAAATATTTATATAGAAAGGAAAACATTACAACAATGGATACTGACAAATTAGTAAAAGCAATACAAATAATAGTTAAGGAGGAAATCAAAGTGATTCTTCCTACACTAGTTAAGGAAGGTGTAAAGAAAGAAATGGCAAAGTTGTTAAAAGAAAATAAACAACTTAAAAAGGCTATTACACCAAAACAACCTACATTTATGGATGAGGTAGTTTCTGAAAAACCTATACAAACAGAAAAAGTTTTAAGTAAAAACCCTGTGTTGAATAAGGTACTACAACAAACACAACCACTTAGTTTAAGTGAAAATACAAATAAAAGTGTATTAGATAATCATCAACCATCTTATGCTGGTGCACCAACTGAAGTTTCTGAAAGAACAATGAATTTTGATTCAAACTCAACTCATACATTGGGTGCACAAAGTATAGCACAAAAAATGGGATATGGTGATATGCAAGGAGGAGTTAAAAAACAAGGGTTAGGAGTTACAACTGGATTAGCTGGATTGGATAGAGTTTTGAATAGAGATAATTCTCAGTTAATAAAAGCTATGGATAAAAAAAGTAATGGTAACTGGAGACCGGGAATGTAATATAAATTATGGCAGTTGAGTTAGGAAGAAAAATCGTTAAAGATACCAAATCATTTGCAAGTTATGCAATTGGTATCACTTTACCATTACAATTTGGTGAAAGTACTTTCGAGCAATCTTTCCAAACCAAAGACCAAGTTAAATCAAATATTAAAAATCTTCTACTTACTAAAAGGGGGGAACGTATTTTACAACCCGAATTTGGTAGTGGTTTACAATCATTATTGTTTGAACAAAATGTAGATGATTTAGAGGGTAGAATTGAAGATACTATAAACGAAAGTTTAGAACAATGGTTACCTTATGTTACGGCTGAAGAGATTGATATTGAATCAACTGATGAATTGAGAGATAACAACAAAATAAACGTTTCAATTAAATTTAGAATAGGGGATGATATTAATTTAGAAACTCTAACATTCACAGTACAGGGATAATACGATATGGCAATAACAAAAACATCAAAGAACTTTAAGAACAAAGGTAAGGATATAAAATATCTTAACAAAGATTTTAGTGCGTTTAGAGGTAATCTAATTGAATTCGCTAAAACGTACTTCCCGAAAACATATTCTGATTTTAATGAATCATCTCCGGGTATGATGTTTATTGAAATGGCATCTTATGTGGGTGATTCACTTTCATATTATGTAGATGATACATTAAAAGAATCTTTAATGGTTCATGCAGATGATATTGAAAATGTAATAGCACTTTCACAATACTTAGGATATAAACCAAAAGTATCATCTCCATCAGTAACAACTCTTTCAGTTTATCAATTAGTACCATCAATAGGTAGTGGTGGTGATAACACATTTGATTCAACTTACTTTTTAAGAATAAAAGAAGGTATGAGGTGTGAATCAACAAATGGAGTACAATTTATTACACAGGATGTTTTGGATTTTTCTGATGAAAGAGAACGAGAAATTACAATATATCAAAGAGATGGTGTAAGTGGAGAAGCTTCATTTTACTTAGTAAAAAAGCAAGTACAAGCAATATCTGCAGAATTAAAAACTAAAGAAGTTTCATTTGGTGCTTTTGAAGAATTTCAAAGTATTGAATTGGGAGATACTGATATTATAGATATATATGATGTAAGAGATTCGGATTCAAATAAATTTTATGAGGTTCCTTATTTAGCACAAGAATTGGTATTTACTGATTACCCAAATACTGAAAATAATGATCCTGATTTATTTCAATTTAAATCAACAACTCCATATATTTTAAATACACTTAAAACATCTCGTAGATTTGTAAAACAAATAAATCCAAATAGTACAACAACTATTCAATTTGGTAGTGGAGACCCAACAGTTAGTGAAGAAACAATTATCCCTTCATTTAAAAATGTAGGATTAGGATTACCTAATTCAATTTCTAAATTAGAAGAATCATTTGACCCAACTAACTTTTTGAAAACAAAAACATATGGAACATCTCCATCTAATACAACTATTACTGTAAAGTATTTAGCTGGTGGTGGTGTGGAATCAAATGTTAAAAAGGGAACTATTACACAAATTAATGGTGTTGAATATGAAGAAGATATTGAATTGTTTACACCAACTCAATTAGCACTATATAATGCAGCAAAGAATTCAATAGCAATTGATAATGAAGTACCTGCAACTGGTGGTAAGGGTGGTGATACTATTGAAGAGATTAGACAAAATGCATTGGCAAACTTTGGTTCTCAGAATAGAGCAGTAACATCAAAGGATTATCAAATAAGAGCTTTATCAATGCCAACCAAATTTGGGGCTATTGCAAAAGCATACGCTACCGCAGATGGTACATTGGATAATAACTCACCTTCTTCTATTTTAGCTTCACCACAAGTTCTTAGAGAGTTTACTGAGTTAGTTGATGGGTTTGTAAATAGAGAAGAAGGAGCAGGAGAAGTTGATAAACAACTTATCCAAGATGAAATTAGAAAATTCTTAGTTGGTAAAACTTCTAATGATAATGAAAAGAATAATCCATTTGCTATTAATCTTTATCTATTGGGATACGATTCAAATAAAAAATTATCAACTCTTAATAGAGCAATAAAAGAAAACTTAAAAACATATTTAAACGAATATAAAATTCTAACAGATGGTATAAACATTAACGATGGTTTTATAATCAACATAGGACTTGAGTTTGAAATAGTAACACTAAAAAATTACAATAAAAGTGAAGTATTATCAGAGTGTATAACTGAATTAAAAGAATATTTCAATATAGATAGTTTTACATTTAATAATACAATTAACATTTCAGAATTGGAATTAATCATAGCAAATGTTGATGGAGTTAGTTCCGTTCCTAAATTAAAGATTGTAAATAAGTGTGGAGGTCAATATGCACCAAACACATACAATATAGAAGCGGCGATTAAAGATAAGGTTTTATATCCATCTTTAGACCCATCGGTTTTTGAAATTAAATATCCAGATTCGGACATAAAAGGAAGAGCAAAATAATGGCATACTATTTTCTAACAGCATCAAAGGATGCATCGGTTTACCTACAACAACCTGACCAAAACGCTGGTTTAGATGAGGTATTGGAGGTAAGTAAGGTTTACTATGGTGGAGTTAAAGATGTATCAAGAGCACTTCTTAAATTTGAAACTAATGGGTTCTCATCATCACTATCTAATGGTAGTGTTGGTTTTGAAGAAGCCAAACTTATTTTGAAAGAAACTGAATCAGAAGAAGTACCATTAGAATTTAATATTAACATATATCCAGTTTCTCAAAGTTGGGAAATGGGTAAAGGTACTAGATTTGATAATATAGAAACCGCTGGAGTAACTTGGAATTATAGAGAAGGTGATTCATCACTTAGATGGGTAAACAACGTAGTAGGTGGTAATATTGTATTTGCTACTAACACAACTGGTTCTTTTGCTGGTAGAGGTGGAGTATGGCATTCTAATCTTAGTAGTTCTAAATCATTTACATATAAGACTGAAGATGTTGATGCTGATATAACTACAATTTTCCAAAGTTGGTTAAGTGGTTCGATTCAAAACGAAGGATTGATAGTAAAGCACGAAAATTCATCCGAAGAAGATACAAACGATTATGGTATCTTAAAATTCTTTAGTAAAGAAACAAATACAATACATCAACCAAAAGTTAGAATAGGGTGGAATGATGTATCATTTTCAACTGGTTCATTAACTGAACTAACATCCGAAGAAATAAAAGTTGGAATTAGAAACTTTAAAAAACATTACAAAGTAAATACAACACCTAAGTTGAGAGTAGTTGGTAGAGATTTATATCCTACAAAAACATTCTCATCTACGGCACAATATAGTATCAGTAAATTCTTACCAACAACATCATACTATCAAATATGTGATTACCATTCAGGTGAGACAATTATTCCATTTAGTAATTACACAAAATTAAGTTGTGATACTGATGGTAACTATTTCAATCTGAATTTATCTAATTGGGAAGTTGATAGGGTGTACAATATAGAATTTAAGATTACTATTGGTGGAGTTGATTATTTCTTTGATAACGATTATACATTTAGTTTAATTTCATAATAACAAATGAAGAATAGTGGATTAAAAAATGAGGCACAAGTTGCTAAGATATTTGTAAGTGGTTCGGATGCCTTACCGCAAACAAATGATATCGGTGTCCGTTTATTTAAAGAATCTGATTTAACTGATGGTATTATTGCTGGTAAATTAACAAGACCTAAATATAATACAAAAGAATTAAAGAAATCAGTTGATACTACTATATTTGAACTTCTACCAAATGAGGCACCCATTGGTCTACCAATGGTTCTCCGTTCAATTTATGAAGATGCATTAAAGAGAATAGATGAATTAAACGCTTTGTTGGAAAGGTTAAATGTTACAATTGGTGAGAGAGATGCAACAATAGCAGAATTGCAAAGTATTATAGAACAGCTTAGAATTGAATTAGAAAACGAACAATTAAAAGCAAATATAGCAAATCAACAAAGTGAAATAGCAAATACACAAATTGGTGAAACAACAATTGATTTACAAAACGCAATACAAAATTCAATTAATGAGGCAATAGCTAGAGTATCTTTAACTGCTAGAGTTGAGGCATTATTACAAGAAAACGAATCATTAAGAGAACAACTATTTGGATTGGCTGCTCAAACTGCAGAAGGTGCTATTAGTGGTGGTGATAATGGATTTACTGTTAAGGTAAATAATGGAGATGGTGATGCTGGACAATTATCAGCAGACTTATATGCTAAAACAAGTCATAATGTAGGTAGTGGTAGAACACTTGGAACTACATTAGAGGTAAGTAACGTTACTACCGATAATAAAATAACCAATATTTCATTTGTATTTGATGGAAAACCAAAATGGTTCAAAGTAAAAGCAGGGGCAACTTCAATCGAACCTGAAACTTCTGAAACATATCAATGTGAATATGACCAAGGAGTAATTGGAGGACCGGGTACTGGAGGTGCTGGTGATGGTAATCGTGAAGGTATTAAACCAAGACGAAGAAGAATTGGTTGGAGAGGAAAAGCTACAAACTATACTGAATTGGTACTAAAAGTTAAGGTAACATTTGCAGATGGTAGTACGGATGAAGTAAATTTATCAACCGATTTAAGAAAAAATAGAAAATCATAAAATGGCAATTAAAACATTTAAAGAAATAATAGATAATAAAGGGTATCGAATCTCTACTAAAGATAGAGAGATTTTCGAAGAAGGAACTCTACAATCATTTTTCGGATTCTCTGATTCTGATATGATT
>Ga0209630_10000822_pt1 | contig 35134 bp, 37 predicted proteins | sample COG_01_FD_184745 | JGI IMG/M metagenome (GOLD analysis project Ga0209630, IMG submission 184745) | Pelagic Microbial community sample from North Sea - COGITO 998_met_01 (SPAdes) (version 2) | ecosystem: Environmental > Aquatic > Marine > Neritic zone/Coastal water | place: Helgoland, sampling...
TCCTCTTCCTGGTAGAAAAGCATTCTTAGGCATACTACAACTCGCCTCACTAAGCGCTATAGGAAGGGAAGTTCGTGTTGCATTTACATTGTGAATCCAAGACGGCAAATATTCCGCACGTACCGGACACTCACATGAAGCATTTACCCGAAGCACGTTTCCCTGGCACCCGCATGCGTCGCGTTCGCAATAGCGAATTTGTGCGGCGATTGGTGCGCGAATTCAACCTTACTACTGACGATTTAATTGCGCCCATGTTCATCCTCGATGGGCATGGCGAACGGGAAGCGATTGCAAGCATGCCAGGGGTTGAGCGGTTGAGTATCGATCTGGCCGTGCAAGAGGCCGGCAGGCTCGCGCAACTTGGCGTTCCAGCCGTGGCCTTGTTCCCCGTCACACCCGCGGCTGCGAAGACGGCTGACGGTCGCGAAGCCTACAACCCGGACGCCATCGCGCAACGTGCCATCGCAGCGATAAAGGATGCTTACCCCGAACTCGGCGTGATTACCGACGTCGCTCTTGACCCGTTCACGACCCACGGCCACGACGGTGTACTCAGTGATGATGGCGAAATCTTAAACGACACGACCCTCGATATATTGGTCAAGCAGGCTTTGTCGCAGGCCCGCGCCGGAGTCGACATTGTGGCGCCGTCGGACATGATGGACGGTCGCATTGGCGCAATTCGCTCCGCACTCGAAAGTGAAGGATTCACGAACGTAAAAATTCTCTCCTACGCAGCCAAATATGCGTCCGCATTTTATGGCCCGTTTCGTGATGCAGTCGGTTCCGGGGCGAACATCGGTAAGGGTGGCAAGCAGACTTACCAAATGGACCCTGGCAACAGCGCCGAGGCTTTACGCGAAGTCGCGCTGGACATCGCCGAAGGCGCCGACATGGTGATGGTGAAACCCGGCATGCCTTACCTGGATATTGTGCAACGGGTGAAAAACGAATTCGCCGTGCCAACCTTTGTCTATCAGGTTAGCGGTGAGTACGCGATGTTGAAAGCGGCCGCGCAGGCTGGCTGGCTTGACGAGAAAGCAGTCGTTCTGGAATCCCTGATCTCGTTTAAGCGCGCAGGCGCGGATGGCGTTTTGAGTTACTTTTCCGGTGCCGTAGCCAATTGGCTGCGAAGCGACTAGCGACCGGCTAAATATCCAGCTTCAATTCCTTGATCTTCCGGGTCAGGGTATTTCTTCCCCAGCCGAGTAGCCGGGCGGCTTCCTGACGGCGTCCCTGGGTCCGGGCGAGCGCCACCAGAATCATGGTCCGCTCGAATTGCGGTAACGCCTCATCAAGTAGTGCTGTGTCGCTCTGCTCCAAGTGCCGTTCCGCCCATCGCCGCAGCGCAGCCTGCCAGTCTTTAGCCGCGAAGTTCTCGTGGGGCTGCCCTGATTCTCTGAGTTCCGTTGGCAAATCATCAAGTTGGATGTCCCGGGTCGGCGCCATAATCATCACGCGGCGGCAAACGTTCTCCAGCTGCCTGACATTGCCGGCCCAACGATGATTTCGCAGCGCCGCCAACGCCTGTTCGGTCATGTGCTTCGACTCCACACCAAGCTCGTTGGCGACATTGCGCAGGAAAAACTCCGAGAGCGTTTCGATATCTTCGATTCGTTCGCGTAATGCAGGTAGTCGCAATCGAATCACGTTAAGACGATGAAACAAATCTTCGCGGAAATCGCCGTCTGCGACCCGCTGTTCAAGATTCTGATGGGTCGCAGCGATCACCCGCACATCAACGCTTACCGATTGCACACCGCCGACGCGATAGAACTCCCCGTCGGCCAGAATACGTAACAATCGCGTTTGCAGGTCCGCGGGCATGTCGCCAATTTCGTCGAGGAACAAGGTACCGCGATCAGCTTGTTCGAATCGACCGATGCGCTGTGCTGCGGCGCCGGTAAATGCGCCTTTCTCGTGACCAAAAAGTTCAGACTCGAGTAAATCACGGGGAATGGCTGCGGTGTTAAGGGCGATAAACGCACCATCTGCGCGTGGACTGTGCCGATGCAGTGCGCGCGCCACCAATTCTTTGCCTGTGCCGGACTCGCCGGTCAGCAAGACCGTCATATGTGAACCAGCCAGCCGGCCAATGGCGCGAAAAACTTCTTGCATCGCGGCCGACGAGCCAATGATTTCCGGCACATGCGCGCCGTCGTCAATCGGAATCTCCGACGGCGGCCCTTGCTGGGCTTTTCGAATCGCCCGCCCAACGATCGCGACGGCGTCATCGATGTCGAACGGTTTTGGCAAATATTCAAAGGCGCCGCCACGAAACGCTGCGACAGTGCGATCCAGATCCGAATAAGCGGTCATGACAATAACGGGTAGTTCCGGATGCGCTTCCTGCACATGACGCAACAAGGTCAAGCCGTCTGTGCCCGGCATACGGACGTCCGTAACGATGACATCGGGTTCGAAGTCTGCAAGTCGCGCAATAACCTTGTCGGCGTTTTCGAAACTGCGAGTCACAACCTGTGCCTTCTCAAGCGCACGTTCGAGGACCCACCGAATCGAGCGATCATCATCGACAATCCAGACTTCATGTTGTTTGGTCATTGTTGTGCTTCCAATGGCAACCACACCGTGAATTCGGTATGGCCAGGAACACTTTCAAAGCCCATCAGGCCATTTTGTCGATGCACCAATGACTGCGCGATGGGGAGACCCAGCCCGGAACCACCGGCATTGCCTGATACCAATGGGAAGAAAATGCCGCTCTGTAACTCTGACGGGACGCCTGGTCCATCGTCGATGATTTGGGCAGCGACGACGATGCGGTGGACTACCGACCCAATGGTGAATTTGTATTGCACCCGAGTTCGCATCGTGACGGTGCCGTCATCGCCGTTAATCGCCTGCACAGCGTTGCGAACGAGGTTCATAAAAGCCTGAATCATCTGATCACGGTCGACAAAAACGTTCGGGATACTTGGGTCATAGTCGCGCTCGATTATCACGTTGCTGGCTCGCTCGGCGTCAACGACCAAGCGAACATGCTCCAGCACATCATGGATGTTGACCGACGTTTGATGCGATTCGCCGCGCGGGCCCAACATGCGATCGACAAGCGTACTCAGGCGGTCGACTTCGCCAATGATTACCTGCGTGTACTCGCTCTGACGTTGATCTTCCAGCTCGCGCTCGAGGAGCTGTGCGGCACCACGAATGCCACCCAGAGGATTCTTTATTTCATGAGCGAGCCCCTGCAATAAAGCGCTGGATATCGTGTTCTGAATGAGCATATTGCCGGCGCTGCGAATACGTTGATCGTGTTCCAGATTGCTCATTTCAATCAAAACCCGGGCCCCTGCGTCCCTTTCTTTCAGCAGAGGCGTCACACAACAGTCGACGATAACGGTAGAGAACTTCCCAAGGCGCAGGTCCAGTCCCCGTTCAGTGAAAGCACGCTCTTCGAGCAGAGCTCGGCTGGCGGCGTGCACCAACTCGTCAGCCCCGGGCAAAATCTCGGCCAGCAGGGTGCCCCGAATGCGCGTCTCACTCGCCTCGATTAACGACTGCGCCGCGGCATTCGCCAGAATCACAGTAAGGTCCTCATCGAGTACCAAAACTGCGGTTGTCAGTACATCAAGCAGCTTTGAATCGACGATGGACGTATCGTTGTCAGACGTAACCATTTCGCACTACTTTGGTGCAACCCCAGTGAGATGTCTCGCGATCTGGACCCAGATGTGACGCCGGGCCCCCGGCAGAAGAGCTGGCCGCGCGTTTCGCGCGGCCGTCAGAGCGGCTCGTTCCTGCCGCTAATACGGAGCAAGAATCGGACCAACTAGCGTGCCGCTGGACCACCTGGTGGTGCGTGCTGGATGGAGCGCCGGTGGGTGAAAAACACACTGGTGTCTGAGCGCTTAAGTTGTCTGCCGCTGACGTCAAGCACGGCGACGCTCAGGTCGTGACTGCCCCGCTCGACTTCCGACACGGTGAAATTTGTTCGCGAACTAGGTTTACCGTAAGCCTTGCCATCGAAGTACAACTGCAGTTGATCGCCGGATTGCAATGCAGGCACGACCTCGACCGTGACGTTGACGCCGGTCGTATTGCGCAGGGTTTCCTCGTTAGCTGGGCTGGTGATGCGGACAGAATCGTAGCCAGCGAACGCGTTTTCCGCTTTTCGTTCAGTAACGCGCTTGCGGCGCTGCGGTTTCAGCGCGGGAACGACCGTTGTTTCGTTAAGTTGAATCTTCTCCGCACCGTCACGTGCCGTATCGGAATATATGACGTTGCCGGCATCGTCCACCCAGCGGTAAACGTCGGCCATCACTGTCGAGCATGCGAGCAGCAATCCTAGCGGCAAGATTAACGAATAGCGCATCATTGAGTCAGCCGGGTTCGGGGGATTTTGGCAGTGTAACGTTGCCGGTCGAAAAATCTAGCGACCGTTACCAAAAAAAAGCCCCCGCAAGCGGGGGCTTTAGTCTCATCAGCGCTCTTGCTCAGACGCTGTAGTACATCTCGAACTCGGCGGGGTGCGTGGACATTTGCAGAGTCGTCACCTCTTCCATCTTGAGCGCGATGTACGCATCAATCGCGTCATCGGTCAGTACGCCACCTGCCTTCAGGAACCCGCGATCTGCATCAAGCGCCTGGAGAGCTTGTTCCAGATCCGAACAGACTGTCGGGATCCCTTTGGACTCTTCTGAGGACAAATCGTAAAGATCCTTGTCCATCGGCGCACCCGGGTCAATCTTGTTCAGAATCCCGTCAACACCAGCCATCATCAGCGCGACGAAAGTGAAGTACGGGTTGCCACTTGAATCCGGGAAACGGACTTCGATACGGCGAGCCTTCGGGCTGGAAACCCATGGGATACGCACGGAGGCGGACCGATTACGTGCCGAATAGGCGAGGAACGTCGGTGCCTCGAATCCCGGTACGAGTCGCTTGTAGCTATTCGTGCTGCCGTTTGCGAAAGCATTGATAGCGCGAGCATGTTTGATAATGCCGCCAACGTAGTGCAGTGCAGTTTCGGACAAGCCTCCATAGCCGTCACCAGCGAATAGATTCTGACCATCTTTCGTCAAAGATTGATGGACGTGCATCCCGTTACCGTTATCGCCGACCAGAGGTTTGGGCATGAACGTCGCCGTTTTGCCGTAACCATGGGCGACGTTGTGTACCACATATTTCAGGATCTGGAGGGTATCGGCGCGACGCACGAGAGTGTCGAAAAGCGTACCAATCTCACACTGGCCGGCAGTCGCCACCTCATGATGATGGACCTCAGTCTGAACGCCCATTTCCTCCATCACCAGACACATGGTTGAGCGCATGTCCTGGAGTGAATCGACCGGCGGTACCGGGAAATAGCCGCCCTTAACGCCGGGCCGATGGCCGATATTGCCATCTTCAAATACTTTGTCCGAGTTCCATCCAGCCTCATCGGAATCGATCGCGTACGACGCGCCTTTCATCCCGTTCGACCACTGCACACTGTCAAATACGAAGAACTCGGGCTCGGGTCCGAAGTACGCTGTGTCGGCGACACCCGAGGCGAGCAAATAAGCTTCGGCGCGCTTTGCCGCAGAGCGCGGGCAGCGACCGTAGCCTTCACCGGTGGTTGGTTCGACCACATCACAGCGGATATTTATGGTTCTGTCTTCGAAAAATGGGTCCATGACAGCGGTGTCGGCGTCCGGCATGAGAATCATGTCGGACTCGTTGATGCCTTTCCAACCGGCGATCGAAGAGCCGTCGAACATCTTGCCTTCTTCAAAAAATTCTTCGGTAATTTCACGAACAGGAACTGTAACGTGCTGCTCCTTACCCTTGGTATCCGTGAATCGAATATCGGCGAAGACCACGTCCTCTTCTTCGATAGTTTTCAAAACGCTCTCAATTGACATCTAAATGCTCCTCCAACACTGCACTGTTTGGTGTTTCTCGAATCTTTGGTTGATGTTCCTACCGCCGCGATTCAAATGCGTACTCTCGCAGCGCACCGATTCCTGATACGCATACAGCGAGCACGATACGTGCCAACGATAAGCCTTTGTATTGCGGACGCCTGGAGCGCTTGTAGCGCGTCTTTGCACCATCACGGTGCGTTCCAGGCATCCACCGCACCACCGTGGTGCCTATTTTTCGATCAAATGGGCGCGCTCATTCGCGAGGAGTTCATTAAACGTCTCGCGAGCCCGGATGACCCGAAACGAAGCACCCTCGACCAGAATTTCAGGCGGCCGTCGCCGCGCATTGTAATTGGATGACATCACGAATCCATAGGCCCCTGTATCGAGTACTGCGAGAAGGTCACCTGGCCGAACAGCTAATGTGCGATCTTTTGCCAGCCAATCACCGGACTCACACACCGGACCGACCAGATCGCAGCGCACGGCCTCACCGCCAGAAGCTTCGGCATAGGGCCGGACCTCATGCCAGGCATCGTAGAGCGAAGGTCGCAGGAGATCGTTCATGGCGGCATCGACAATCACGAAATCACGGTTCTCATTCGGCTTGACGTACTCCACCCGCGTCAGCATCAGCCCGGCTTTACCGACAATTGAGCGGCCCGGTTCCATCACAACCGTGTAGCGTTCCGGAATAGCGCGGGTCATTGCGGCGACTAATTCGGCAACCGGGGGAGGCTGTTCCTCTTCATAGCGGATGCCCAAACCACCGCCAACGTCGATGTGCTCAAGCGGCATCCCTGCAACTGCCAATGCCTCGGCGATCCGGACGACTTGCGTGACCGCTTCAACGACGGGCGCAATGGAGGTCAGCTGTGAGCCGATGTGACACGCAATCCCTGTGGCCCGCAACTGGGGTAGGTCAGCGACCCGCTGGTAGACCGCAATGGCTGCATCTATCGGGATGCCAAATTTGTTTTCTTTCAGGCCAGTCGAGATGTAGGGATGCGTTTGCGCATCCACATCCGGATTTACGCGTAGCGCGACATCCACCTGCACTGCCAAGCGCTTTGCGATAATTGCCACGCGCTCTACTTCAGCAACCGACTCGATATTGATACAGCCAATCCCGCATTCAAGTGCGCGCTGGATTTCCGCCTCGCTCTTGCCTACTCCTGAAAACACCAGGTCTGAGGGCGCCGCGCCGATAGCAAGCGCGCGCTCGAGTTCGCCTCCCGAAACGATGTCGAAAGACGCGCCAACCCCTTGCAGTGCCTTGAGAACGGAAAGGTTGTCGTTGGCTTTAACCGCGTAGCAGATACGATGCTTACGGGTGCCGAAAGCACCGTCATAGTCCTGCCAGGCTTGCTCCAATGCGTGGCGAGAGTAGACAAAGCATGGCGTTCCAACTTCGGATGCAATAGCACCAAGGTCGCAGTCTTCTACCTGTAGAAAGCCGTTGTGGTAGTCACATCGCATCGCCAATTCTCGCGCTCGTCCAATCATTCATTCCGAGTCGTCCTGCTCTTGTTCGTGTTGCGGCTCATCCGGCAAATAGAGCGGTCCTTTTTGTCCGCAAGCTTGCAACGCAATCGAGATCAGCACAGCAAACAGAACTGACACGAGTATTTGTTTGTTCATTTTCGACTCCCGACGGAGAACTCATCTTGGGGACGCTTTGCGGGCCTGGGTCCTGTCCGAGCGCCTGACTTCCGGACTCGATCCGGATCTGTTAGCCCTACTCACCCGCGCAGCTTCACTTGCTATCGGCGCATCCTTCGAGAGCTCCGGAGAAGTCGCGGCCGGCGCGATTACCCCCACAGTTCGAGCTCCCGGCGACCGCTATGTTATCCGACCAGCCAGCGCGCGCCAGCGGCAAAGTGTCCTGCTCATCGGCGCGATCGAACGCAGCGGCCCTCGCTTGCATTTAAGTTTGGGATCGGTCGAAAATGCCTGCCCACCAACAAATGTGAGATGTTCCACCTGATGAGCGAGAAAATGGTTTACGTGACGGACGATTCCTTTGATTCGGACGTTCTGCAATCTGAAACGCCGGTACTGGTTGATTACTGGGCGGAATGGTGCGGACCATGCAAAATGATCGCCCCAATTCTGGAGGAAGTCTCCGACGAGTACGTCGATAAAATTAAGATTGCGAAGCTCGACGTGGACCAGAATCAGGCAACGTCGATGAAGTACGGTATCCGCGGCGTGCCAACTTTAATGCTTTTCAAAGAGGGCAACATCGTTGCCACCCATGTCGGCGCACTCACGAAATCTCAACTCACGGCGTTCATCGACAGCAACGTTTAGTCGAAAATACTGTCGGCGGCCCAAAGCTGCCGACATACTTCCCATATCCTGACTGTGAGCGAAGGTAGACGACGTCCAAGTGGCGTGCTATCGTTTTCACCACAGGCTCAAACTACCTGACGGGCCTCATCTCCACCGCACTCAATCTTGTCCACCTCATCGCGCCGTGTGCGCATCACGCGTGATTCAATCTCACCTGCAAACTTCATGATGAATCTGACCGAACTAAAACAAAAACCAGCTTCCGAACTCGTCGACATTGCTGACGACATGGGTCTCGACGGCGTTGCGCGCTCGCGCAAACAAGACGTCATTTTCAGCATCCTGAAAGCCCACGCGAAGAAGGGCGAAGACATTTCCGGCGACGGTGTGCTGGAAATCCTTCAGGATGGCTTCGGGTTTCTACGTTCAGCCGACAGCTCTTATCTCGCGGGACCGGACGATATCTATGTATCCCCGAGCCAGATCAGACGCTTCAGCTTACGCACCGGCGATACCATTGCGGGCAAGATTCGCCCACCGAAGGATGGCGAACGTTACTTTGCGCTGCTCAAAGTGGGCGAAATTAATTTCGAACCGCCGGAGAACGCCAAGAACAAAGTACTGTTTGAGAACCTCACACCGTTATTCCCGCAAGAACGCTTGCAGCTGGAACTTGGGAATGGCAGCACCGAAGACTTGACCCCTCGTGTTATCGACTTGGCATCACCAATCGGGAAAGGTCAACGCGGTCTGGTGATCTCGCCACCTAAAGCCGGCAAAACCATGATGCTGCAGAGCATTGCGCATTCACTGAATGTCAATCATCCGGACTGCTATCTCATCGTCCTCCTCATCGACGAACGTCCTGAAGAAGTGACGGAAATGAAACGTTCAGTCCGAGGGGAAGTGATTTCCAGCACGTTTGACGAACCGGCAAGCCGCCACGTTCAGGTCGCGGAGATGGTTATCGAGAAAGCCAAGCGGCTGGTCGAACACAAACTTAACGTAATTATATTGCTCGACTCGATCACCCGACTCGCGCGGGCCTACAACACTGTCGTGCCATCTTCCGGCAAGGTGCTGACCGGCGGCGTCGACGCAAACGCCCTCCAGCGCCCGAAACGTTTCTTCGGCGCGGCGCGAAACATCGAAGAAGGCGGAAGTCTGACCATCATCGCAACTGCGCTGGTTGAAACGGGTTCGCGGATGGATGACGTGATTTACGAAGAGTTCAAGGGCACCGGCAACATGGAAGTGCATCTGGATCGTAAGATCTCGGAGAAACGAATCTTTCCGGCGGTCAACATCAATCGCTCAGGAACTCGACGCGAAGAAATCCTCACCAAGGCTGACGAACTACAAAAAATCTGGATACTGCGGAAACTTCTGCATCCGATGGAAGAAATCGCCGCGATGGAATTCCTGCTCGAACGACTCAAAGCAACGAAAAACAACGCAGAATTCTTCGACAGCATGAAGCGCTAGCGGCGAACTTAACGCCGCTGCGGATTGCACCACGCCCTACGCCGCCAGACAAAACATCGCGCGCTATTTCCCCGCCCAAACCTGGGGCCTTTGAACTGCTGATGTCCCGACATATCGCTGGCTAATCAGCCCGCGGCAGACCGCCTTATTAACCTTCCACCTGCAACTCAGCCCGGCGGCCAGGTAAAACTGCGCCCACCAAGCAAGTGCACGTGGATATGGAATACGGTCTGACCTACTGCTGCACCATTGTTGATAACCAGACGAAAGGCGTCCTTGTAGCCTTGCTCATCAGCAATCTGAGCTGCTCTCAGCATTAACTGGCCAAGCAAGCTCGCATCTTCAGCGCCCGCAACTGAGACCATCGCAAGGGGTTTTTTCGGGCAGACCAGAATATGCATCGGGGCTTGCGGATTGACGTCCCGAAAAGCGATGCATTGTTCATCTTCGTACACGATATCCGCAGGGATCTCGCGGTCGATGATGCGTTCAAAGAGTGTTTTGTCTGTCATCTTGATGTTGACCTCAAGCTTGTTGGTAAAACGCCATGAGAATTCTGGCCACTTTCGGGGCGAGCGACTTTTTCGGGCAAGTCCTCCCCCCCGCCCCGGAGAGCATGTCGCGAACTTTGCTATCGGATAACAATACGAAATTCTCAGGTAGGTGATCAGGTACGGCGCGCACCATGACGACGCGCTCCGGTTTCTTCGATTATGCCGTGTGGTCGGCCTCGAATATTTCAATCTCCAATTCAACCGGGGCCCACTTTCTAGTGAAAAGTTTCTTACGCTTGGTCCGAGCCATAAGGTTTGATCACAGAAGAATCGCGCTTGTTGTATGGGCTAATCGGAAATATTTCATCGCCCAAAGCCGCACCAGTGAAGGTCGCCGACCGGGCTAATGCTCGGCGAACAACTAGCCGGGAGCGGCTTCGGCTTTGCGCCGCGCCAGAAAAGTCGTGTCCTGCCCGTCGCGCACGATGTCACCAAAGTGCTGGTGGAAATCACCTTTTCTGCGGTCTTCGAAATAGAACTTCAATGTATGCGTGATCGTCGGAAAGGCAAGCTCCGGCCACGGTATTTCGTGCTCGCTATACAATCTGCACTCAAGGCTTTCCGAGCCAGCTGCAAACTCCAGCTCCGGCATGTCCGCCAAAAACATCATGTAGACCTGATTGATCTGTGGCAAATTGAAAATCGCGTAGAGCTCGCCGACCGTTACCTTGGCGCAGGCCTCCTCCCAGGTTTCCCGAGCTGCCGCTTCGGCAGTCGTCTCACCGTTTTCCATGAACCCGGCGGGTAACGTCCACCACCCGTAACGAGGCTCAATGGCGCGTTTACACAACAAGATCTGGTCTTCCCAAATGGGTACACACCCGGCGACGATGTTCGGGTTCGAATAGAAGATCTCGTCGCAATCGTCACAGATGTGGCGCGGCCGGTTGTCATCGGCAGGGACGCGCCAGACGATTTGCTCGGACCCACACTGGCTACAAAACTTCATTAAATTGGGCCCCTGAGACCTCGCCGTCCAATGCTGCGGCGATAGAGGGCCACAATGTTTTAAGTATTTCCGGCTGAACTTTAGCGGTCGGGTGCAAACCATCAGCCTGAAACGCGTCGGCACTTGTGGCAAATGTCTCGAGCATAAACGGCGCGTCAATGACACCTGTCGTGCGCCCGAGCCGTTCGAACACATCTTCGAACGCAGCGGTGTATTGCGGGCCGTAGTTGGGCGGAATGCGAACTTTAAGCAGCACTACCTTGCAACCCGCCTGTTGCGCGACGCTGATCATCGTCGCCACATTCTTCTTCGTTTCATCGACATCAAGTCCACGCAGACCATCGTTTGCGCCAAGCGCGATTATCACCACCGCAGGTTGATGGCGTTCGACTAACGAGCCGATTCTGTGAGCCCCACCGGAAGTCGTCTCGCCGCTTATGCTGGCGTTAACCACTGTTTGTGGATAGCCTTGTTCCACTAGGTGCTGAGCCAACAAACTGGGCCAGCTCGCCTTGATATCAATGCCATAACCAGCACTGAGACTGTCACCAACGATCAGTACGGATTGTGGGGCCAGTATATCTGCAGCGATTACCGGGCCAGCAAACACCGACGCCATCATGAATACCAACACGCGTAGCACTGACGCAACCTCCGTTATAGCAGTTTCCAGGGTCTCTAAAGTCGTTGCTGGACCATCCGGCGAGCTGCGCATCCTCGATGATATCAACTTTGCCGTCCAGGCTCGCGAGCGGGTCGCCATAACAGGGGTATCGGGTTCAGGTAAATCCACCTTGCTCGGACTTCTGGCCGGACTAGACGTGGTATCTGACGGATCGATTTCGGTTCTCGACCATGATCTAGCTACGCTCACTGAGGATCAGCGTGCACGCCTGCGCCGCCAGCATATTGGATTCGTGTTTCAGGCTTTTCATTTGGTTGGCAGCTTCACCGCGCTCGAGAACGTGATGCTGCCTCTGGAATTGAAAGACGCGCCTGATGCGCAGTCCCGGGCGCGAGAAATACTCGAACGTGTCGGACTCGGAAAGCGTCTCACGCACTTCCCCCGCCAATTATCCGGTGGGGAACAACAGCGAGTCGCGCTCGCCCGCGCATTTTGCACGTCTCCCGATATTCTGTTCGCCGACGAACCGACCGGTAATCTCGACGCGAAAACCGCACAAAACGTCATTGATCTGTTGTTCGAGCTTAACGACGAATTCGGCACCACATTGATCGTTGTGACCCATGATGCAGCGGTGGCGAATGATTGCTCGCGCACTATCGCACTGGCTGGGGGACGCATCGTTGACTGAGCAATCGAATCGGCCCTCACGCGCCGATCCGGTATGGCTGTTCGCGACCCGATTACTGAAGCGAGACATCGCCAGTGGCCGACTACTGATTATGTTGCTGGCGACGACAATCGCGGTGGCAAGTACGAGCGCTGTAAATCTCCTGGTCAGTCGGGTCAAGGTGGGCATGGTCGCAGAGTCGAGCGCCCTGCTCGCCGGCGATCTGGCCTTAACCGCGCGCGATATGCCACCCGCTCGCTATGCTGAACTCGCGACCCGGCACAACCTGCAAGTCGCACAGATCGTCTCGCTGCAAAGCGTAGTCGCGTTCGGCGAACAACTGCAATTGGTGCGCTTGAAGGCGGTCGACGAAGCGTATCCGTTGCGCGGTGATCTGCAAGTCGCAGCACGCCCCTTCGCCGAGAACAGCCGTAGCCTGAACGGTCCGCCGTCAGGCGAGGTATGGGCAGATCTGCGTCTGTATCAGGCACTTGGCTTGAAGACAGGCGACGCGATTAACGTCGGACAGAGCACGTTCACGGTAAGTCGTGTCCTGGTCCTGGAGCCCGATCGAGGCGGTAATCTGTTCGCATTCGCACCTCGTGTGATGATGAATCTGGGCGATCTTGAGAATACCGGCCTGGTCGTTTCAGGCAGTCGAGTCAGTTATACCAGCTTGTTTGCGGGCAACCGGACTGCGGTGCAGCGCTTTCGCGACGAACTAGATCTTGCAGCTGGTCATACCCTGCATGACCCGCGTAGTGCGCGACCAGAGATTGAACGCTCATTTGTACAGGCCGAGCGTTTTCTGACCCTGGCAGCGTTTGTCGGCGTACTCCTGGCCACGATCGGCATCGCGCTGGCAGCCGACGGCTACACCGCACATCACGAAAAGACGGTTGCGATCTTCAAGACCCTCGGCCTGACCAGTCGCAGCATTGGCCAGGTCCTGGCCGTGGAATTATTGTTGCTGGCCATCGTGGCGACTGTCGTCGGGGACGCGCTAGCGCTCGGTGTACACAGCATACTTATCGGTCAGTTCCTGCCGGCGGCGGCTGTTGAACAATCGGGGCTCCCACTTGCACCGCTGCTTCATGGGCTCTGGGTGTCAACCATCGCACTGGCAGGATTCGCCTTGCCGACGCTGGTGCAGTTGACCCGCATGCCCGTCACTGCAGTGCTGAGTAGAGATCAAGTCAGCATAAAGCCCCGCTTGGGCGCAACGCTTGTCAGCATGTTGGCAGCTATCGTACTGATAGCACCATGGCATTTGGGCAACACCAAACTGGTTGCGATTACCCTTGCCGGCATGCTCACGAGTGCTGCGGCCGTGGCCGCTTGCGCACTACTACTCGTTCGTCTGCTCGGCCGGCTGAGACGGCACACCGCGATGGGCTGGCGATTCGGGTTGGCCAATATCGCGCGCCGCGCACGTTTGTCCGTTACTCAGGCCACCGCACTTGGCCTTGGTATTGCGGTCATCCTGTTGCTCGGGATTATTCGCGACGACTTGCATGGCCAATGGCAGAGTCGGCTACCAAACGACGCACCAAATCACTTTTTGATCAATATTCAGGGTGATGAAGTGCCGGCTTTGAAGACACGTCTTGATCGTGAAACTGGTGGTGACGTGCGCTTCTATCCAATGGTGCGCGGCCGCCTGACCGCCATCAATCAAACCGCAGTCAATGGCGACAGCTACGTCGAACCTCGGGCGCGTCGACTGGTTGAACGTGAGTTCAATTTGTCCTCGGCAGTCCACATGAAAAAAGATAATCGAATTGTCGGCGGCAGTTGGTGGGAGCCCAGCGCCTTAGCGCAGATGTCTGTTGAAGAAGGCATCGCCGAGCGTCTGGGTATTCAGGTTGGAGACGAGCTGACCTTTCAGGTCGCAGATCGCAGGGTAGTTGGTCAAGTAAGCAGCTTAAGACATGTCGACTGGGATAACTTTGAGGTCAATTTTTTTGTCGTGGCAACGCCGGATTTACTCGCCGGCGCGCCGACGACATACATCACTAGTTTCTATCTACCTCCCCGCGCGCGCACCCTGATGTCCGACCTCGTGAAACAATTCCCCAGCATCACCGTTATCGATGTCGATGCGCTCATGGTACAGGTTCGTCGGGTGATGGAGCGGGTATCAACAGCGCTCCAGTGGGTGTTCGGGTTCGCGATGCTGGCCGGTGTATTCGTACTTATCGCAGCCGTTCAAACCAGCCAGCGGGAGCGGGTTCTCGATATCATTCTGCTCAAGACACTAGGCGCTTCGCGTCGCTTCATCACTGCTACTGTGACGATTGAATTCGCTGTGCTTGGCGCTCTCGCCGGACTACTGGGTAGCCTTGGTGCGATGGGAACTGGCTGGCTGTTGGCGCACTTTGTTCTCACCATCCCCTACCGGCCGGATAGCTTCGCCTTGCTTGCGGGCATTGGCGGCGGTATTGCCGGAGTCACTGTGCTCGGTGTACTTGTAGCACGTCATACGCAGGGGAAATCCGTTGTGCAGAGTTTGCAGGACGTCGGCTAAAAGGCCGTCGCAGCGCTACAGACGCGAATCATCTGCGGCATCCCATGGCGGCGATACGATTGCGATGAAGCGAAGTAACTCATCGCCCGGATTATCAATCCACTGCACCGCGCCGCCTGGAATATAGACTGCATCGCCTGCCGTGACTTCCTGGGTTTGCGCATCGATGTGCATCAGTCCGCGCCCACTAAGGACGTAGTAAACTTCTGACTGCACCATACGATGTTGATAACTCGACTCGTGCGGTTCAACTTCGGCGAGCGCAAGTGAACAGGTCAGAGCAATGTCATCATTCTTCGGATGCAACAATTCGTGTAGCCGGCAGCCGTCGTTGGCGGTTAGTGCGGGGCAATTGTGTTGGTTTTTGATCAGCATAGGGTTCCCTTGCTACAAACTGTCAACGGGTGTCCATAATAACGAATTGAATGTGCGCGACCGTCCGATATGAACGCGTATAGAGGCAACCCGGACCATGTCCATGGCAGTCCGGCGCAAACCGGCATTTTGGTGTGCAACGTCGGCACGCCCGAGGCACCAACGCCGCGCGCAGTGCGCCGCTATCTTGCCGAATTTCTCAGCGACCCACGTATCGTTGAGCTACCACGCTGGCTGTGGATGCCGATTCTCCATGGCGTCATTCTGAATTTTCGCCCGCGACGGTCGGCGCACGCCTACGCGTCGATTTGGCAGGACGTTGGTTCGCCGTTGCTCAATTTTTCAGAACGGATTGTGGCGAGCCTGGAACATCAATTCGACGCGCGCAACCGGCCCGATCTCGTTTTCGCTTTGGGCATGCGCTATGGCGCCCCCTCTATCGCCTCGGCGATGGAAAAACTACGCGCGGCGGGCGCACGAAGAATACTGGTGCTGCCCCTATATCCACAATACGCGTCGGCTACCACCGGGTCCGTCTATGACGCGGTTTTCGAGATCACCAAGGATCTGCGCTGGCTACCGGAATTGCGCTTTATCAACCAATACAACGCAGAGCCGGGCTACATCGAGGCGTTAGCGGACTCGGTTCGCAATCACTGGCGCCAGCACGGTCGCGGGCAACGGTTGCTGATGTCGTTTCACGGCATTCCTCAGGAGACCTTTCTCGCCGGTGACCCGTACTTTTGTCAGTGCCAGGAAAGCTCGCGACTGTTGGCTGAACGGCTCGATTTAGATAACGAGCAATGGGCTGTGAGTTTCCAGTCCCGGGTGGGTCCCAAGCGCTGGCTCGAACCCTACACGACCGATGTTCTGAAACAGTGGGCCTTAGAGGGGATCGGCGACATTGATGTCGTGTGTCCTGGATTCGCCGCTGATTGCCTCGAAACTCTGGAGGAGATCGCAATGCAGTACGCCACTATCTATCGGGACGCTGGCGGCGGCGAACTGCGCTATATCGGCGCGCTGAATGATCAGCCGAAACATATAGAGGCGCTGACGGATCTAATCGAGCGGCACCTCGGCGGGTGGCCTGCGGCATCAGATGAAACACACGCACAGCAAGCGCTTTCTGCGACGCGCGCACGCGAACTAGGTGGCCGCTGACTGAGTCAGAGCGGAAGCAAACATCTCCTTCGGTGCACTTAAGCTTCGCCGATCATGCTCAATGCGAGCGTGCGCCGGTGCGGCCGTGTGCGGTGTTCCCACAGGTACAAGCCCTGCCAGGTACCCAGATCAAGGCGCGCGTTACGAATCGGCAAGGTCACATCGGTGTGCGTCAAAATGCTGCGGATGTGGGCTGGCATATCGTCATCACCTTCAGCGTTGTGAGCAAAGAGCGGATCACCGTCGGTCACCAACCGCGACATGAACGTCTCAAGGTCAGACAGGACGTCGGGATCGGCGTTCTCGCATAAAATCAGCGAAGCGCTGGTGTGCCGTAAAAAAACCGAACAGATACCGCTCTGAATCCCGCTACTGCCAACGCTCGCATTGACACGGGCAGTCAGGTCAACGTAACCGCGCCCGGTGCTGTCAATCACGAGTTCTGAAACTGCGATCATCGCGTCACTCTCGGATTAGCGCCGGCTTAATCGACGAATTTCAGAAAATCCGCGAGCGGGCGTCGGTGCTGTTCATTAACCTGGGCTGGCCACCCGTACCAGAACAGGCCCACCACCGATTCCGTGGCCCTGTTGAAACCCACGACCTCGGAGAACGCCGTGGATCGCACCACTTCCCCAGTAGTCCATTTGACACCGACACCATTACCCCACAGAGACAGCATGAAGTTCTGCGCTGCACAACAGCAGGCCGCATAATCCTCCCGTTCTCGCAGCTCGTCATCGCTTCGGTCGCAGGTCATCACCAGCCAGCCAGGCATCGCGAGCCATCGCGCAAGCTTAATTTCTGCAGCGCGCTCGCCGCGCGATTCGAGCACCTTTTTCGAGTTCAGTTCGGCGATCGCCTGTTGCGCAACCGGGCCGAGCAAATAGATATGCCATGGCTCGGTACGGTGATGGTTGGGTGCCCAGCGGACCGTTTCCAGAGCACTGTCAATAAGCGCTTGCGGGACGCTACGCGCAGCGAAGTCGTGCACGGTGCGACGCTCACACAGAATGCGGTTCAGAAACTCGCTGGTTGGCGCGGCTGCGGTGTCACTCATGAAACAATCTCCTTCTCCGGTAACGCGAGGCGCGACCTGTTCGGTGTTTAATCTAACGAGTCACGGCGCCCACTCGGCTGCACTGGAACTATGCCGGTCGCAGGCAATCTACTCATTAGCCGAAGCAATGCGCAATCTCGAAGATTTTCGCCGAGCCGAGCGATGCTCGATAAAAAATGAGATTGATGCGGTCCACGCAGATGCAAAAAACAAAGACATCGTGGCACGGGGGGAATCTCAATTCCCAGCAGGTCCGCGGCGGTCGGCTGCCCGCACAATCTCGAAACGGTCGTGGTCATGGGCATCAATCCTGATTCGGCGCAGGTTAGACTATCGCCCTGAATACGCGCGCGCTGACTCCAGTATAAATCGATCGCAAACGCGTGCCCTGAAACTTCAATAACTACTGACACTGGCCGACTCATTTCATGCGCAATCTGGTCTATCTCATCTCGTTCGTGCTCAGCGCAGCTCTGCACGCCGAGTCGGGCGGCCTGTCAGACCGCTATGCACCACAGCGCGGCAGCTTTGAGAAGGTCCTCGCGGCGCAATCTGCGGGGCGACACAAACTTGCCGGGCAGCTTGCTCTGGGATTAGAGGAATATCCACTCTATCCATATTACGTCTACAACGATTTGCGACGCCGCTTACATCACCACCCGAGCGATGCAGTGGCTAGATTCCTGAGTGTCTATGACAATAGCTTTTTGAGCGTTCGGCTTCGCGAAGAATGGCTGACGCAACTTTCGCGGGCCGGTCGCTGGCAGGCATTTCTCGACTTTTACCGCCCCAGCGACAACCTGAAATTGCGTTGCCTGCAACTTACTGCGCGCTTACGCGTCGGCGTTATTGAAGGGCTGCTAGCCGATACCCAAGCAGTGTGGTTGCACGGAAAATCGCTGCCGGATGAGTGCGACCCCGCTTTCGCGCGCCTGTATAAGAGCGCGCGCCTGGGTGATGATTTGCTGTGGCAACGAATGCGGTTAGCCATGCAGGAAGGGAACGCCGGCTTGGCCGGGTTTCTGGGCCGGCGCTTAGAGTCGGCCCACTACAAGGCGCTGAACAGCTTACGCGGTGATGCACACGGACGTCCTGCCAAGGCCCTTGCGCGCAAGGATATTGATGACGACGCGGATGCTCGAGCGATCTTGCTATACGCGCTAAAACGCTTGTGCCGCAGCGGTATCGCGGTTTGTGAAAAAGCCTGGGCAAAAGTCGTGCCCCGCTATGCCTTTTCAACTGCAGAGCTCGGCGACGCGGCAGTCATTGTTGCGCTTGCGGCCGCGCGCAAAGATCACCCGCGCCGCATCGCTCTGCTTGACGCAGTCCCGGACGCTAGCCTGACGACCCCAGTCCAGGCCTATCGTATCCGTGAAGGCATCCTGACGCGTTCATGGGCGCAGCTGGCACGATGGACCAGAACGGACCCTCCAGAGGGTGTGAGCGGGTTGCGCTGGCGCTATTGGCGCGCACGTGCGCTCGACGCTCTCGGCGAGGAGACTGCGGCCAGGGCCGAATTTGAGGGGCTTGCACAAGAGCGTGACTATTACGGCTTCCTCGCCGCTGACCAAATCGGCACCGACTACCGCTTCCATCATGCGCCCGTAGCAGCGACACCGATCGAATTTGATGGCCTGATGGCGATTCCTGGCGTGCCGCGCGCACGTGAGCTGTATCTGTTGGGGCGTAAATACCAGGCGCGACGAGAATGGGCATTTGAATTGTCGCGTCTCGACAAACGTCAGCTAGAGACGGCTGCGAGCGTGGCAGCAGCATGGAATTGGCCGGATCGAGCGATTTTTGCACTCGGGAAAGCGCGTTCATACGACGACCTGGAAATGCGTTTTCCCCTCCTCTACGCCGATGTCGCTCAGGTTTTAGCTGCCCGTCGTAAACTCGAACCTGCTCGAGTCATGGCCATTACCCGCTCGGAAAGCGCCTTTATCAGCGACGCGCGTTCAGGGGCCGGTGCCCTGGGTCTAATGCAATTAATGCCCGCTACGGCACGTGAAATGGCGCGTCAGGTTGGGGCCAAATTCAGCACCGCCAAACGGCTCTACAACCCGAAGTACAACTTGACGCTGGGCACCGCCTATCTCGCTCAGATGCTAAAGCGTTTCGATGGCAATTTTGCGATGGCGACAGCGGCGTATAATGCGGGCCCACATCGGGTCCGGCAGTGGCAAAAATCGACCTGCACGCCAGCCGATATATGGATAGACAGCATCCCGTTTACCGAGACCAGGCGTTACGTTCGACGGGCTTACTTTTACACGGCCGTCTATCAGTGGCGCATGCATCAAAACATCACGAGAATGGCCGAACAGATGCCGGCAGTACTGGCATCCGGTTTGAAAAACACTGCGGACTGTAAAATATGACAACGTCGACGATTGCATTACTCGGTGGTAGCGGCTTCATTGGCAGTGTCCTCGCCAATCAGCTCGTTGCCAGCGGCTATGCGGTGCGCGTATTAACGCGCAGGCGCTCCAACGCGCGTGAAGTCTGGCTGCTTCCCAATACAGATGTTGTGGAAGTTGATCCCTTGAACGCCGAGCGACTAAAAGAGCATTGCGACGGTTGTAGCACCGTCATCAATCTCATTGGCATTCTGAATGAACGCGGCGACAACGGCGCGGGCTTTCGGCGCGCTCACGTCGAGGTCGTACAAAATCTTATCAAGGCATGTAAATCTGCCGGAGTCGCCCGTCTGATCCAAATGAGCGCGCTCAATGCCGACAGTTTCGCAGCCTCACATTACCTGCGCAGCAAGGGAGAGGCGGAGAAACTTATTGCTGACGAAGCGGGCCAGCATCTCAGTACCAGCGTTTTTCGTCCCTCACTGGTATTCGGTCCCCATGATGACTTCACCAATCGATTCGCACGCCTATTAAAATTCGCACCGGGCTTTCTACCGCTCGCCGCCGGCGACACGCGGGTACAACCGGTCTATGTGAACGATCTCGCGAGCGCGCTGATGGCAGCGATTGCAAACCCGGCCAATGGCCATCAGCGCTACGATATCGGCGGTCCGGAAATCGTCACATTGACCGAGGTCGTTAAATATATCGGCAGCGTGATTGGCTCCAGCGCGCGCATCATTGGACTCGGCAGCGGATTATCCAAGCTGCAGGCGAACGTACTGGAGTTCGTGCCGGGCAAACCATTCTCGCGCGATAATCTGCGTTCCCTGCAGGAAGATTCCGTCTGTATGCAGGCCAATGCTCTCGACCAATTCGGGATTTCGACGACCCCAATGCGGGTGGTCGTGCCGGGATACCTCGGTCAGACAAACCTGCGGCAGCGCTACTACGAGTACCGTAGCGAAGCGGGTCGCGGCTAAACGTTACTCGGTCCGCAGACCGCTCAAATGGACATCTATCAAGTCGGCGGCGCAGTTCGGGACGGGCTTCTTGGCGCGCAAATCAAAGATCGAGACTGGGTTGTTGTCGGCGCTAATTCGGACGCACTAACAGCTCTCGGTTATCGCCAGGTTGGAGCGGATTTCCCCGTCTTTTTGCACCCTGAAACCCACGAGGAGTACGCGCTCGCACGCACCGAACGCAAATCGGGCCAGGGTTACAAAGGCTTCACAACCGACTCTTCCGAGTCCGTCACGCTAGAACAGGATCTCAGCCGTCGGGATTTTACTGTCAACGCGATGGCGAGGGCGACCGACGGCACGCTCGTGGACCCGTTCAATGGCCAGCGCGATCTGGAACGCGGCGTACTGCGCCACATCAGTGCAGCGTTTAGTGAGGATCCGCTGCGTGTATTGCGCGGCGCCAGGTTCGCAGCACGTTTTAATTTCTGTATCGCGCCCGAGACCCTCGAATTGATGGCCGCAGTGACCCGCTCCGGAGAACTCACGACGCTGGCGCCGGAGCGCGTGTGGCAGGAACTACGCCGCGCACTCGGGGAAACTTACCCGCAACGGTTCATCACTGTCCTGCGCGAATGTGGTGCACTGGAAATCCTGTTTCCGGAACTCGAGGCCCTTTTCGGGGTACCGCAACCGGCGAAATATCATCCGGAGATCGATACGGGTGAGCATATCCTGCTCGCCCTCGCCCAGGCGGTGCTGTTGAGCGCGAACGAGCGTGTCCGTTTCGCTGTACTACTTCATGATCTCGGCAAGGGTGCAACGCCGAAAGATATATTGCCGTCACACCGCGGGCATGAGGATAGCGGTCAAGCCCTAATTGACGGTGTATGTAAACGACTTCGAGTACCGCGAGAGCACCGTGAACTGGCACTGCTGGTGTGTAAACTCCACACCCGGGTACACCACGCGCTGGACATGCCGGCACCGACCGTAATTGAGTTTCTCGAATCCGCTGACGCCTATCGGCGCCCGCAACGCTTCGAAGACTTTCTCGCTGCCTGCATCATCGACGCGACGGGTAGGAAGGGTCTCTCAGCACAGGGCTACCCGCAGGCAGAGCGCTTACGCTCAGCGCATCGCGACACCGCTGAAGTTGATGTTCAACAGCTTCGCGACGATGGGCTTGAAGGGTTGGAGTTGGCTGCGGGGATCCATACGGCCCGCATTGAAAAACTTATTCGCAGCGATAGCTGATTTCGAAACCCGCGTCGCCCTGACCGGGCATGCCAGCGATGATTACGCCACTACCGCTAAGCCGCATAGACTCGCGTTTAATCTCGTAACGTTCACCGTCGTCCATGTGAATGACAGATCGGTTCGTGCTGTTGTCGGTTATCGTGCAACGATCGCGGCTGAACTGCGCGCTTAAATGCTGGCGTGAGACCAGATCTTTCTGGATGACCAGATCGTTTTCCGCCTGGCGGCCAATCGATATAACCGGACGCGCGGTATTGACCACGATGTCCTCGCCTTCATAAGTGAAGATCACACGATCGTAGCTGTTTTCTTCGCGGGCCGGTTGCTCACCGTTATAGGCCGTGATCGATTCGACGTCCCAAATAATTTCGTACAGTTCCACGTGTTCAAGCGAGACGAAGTTCCAGGTTTCGTCATCGACGTATCGCGAAACTGCGCGAAATATCCGCGGCAACTGTTCAATCAATGCGAGTGTTGCGAGGGTCTGCTCAGGCTTCGCCTTGTCACTCGCCCAGTTTGCGATTTTGACCGTTGTGCAAGTCAACAAATCGCGACTGCTGGGTAGCGGGCCGCTGTGCACGCCGATCCGCATGCGGATGGGCGAAGAGGCGCCGCGCTCATTCTGTTCGGCCAGATGAATGTGAATCTCTGATGCCACCCCTGCCGCGTCGCTGGGGTCCTCAAATCTTGCGATAACCTGATCGCCGACTTCGGCGATTGTGTGGCCATTGTGCTCGGTGCAGTAGGATTTCAGGGTGGTCAGGCAATCGTTGACCAAGGCCTGCGCATTGGTGTCACCCAGCGCCTCATAAAGCGCCGTGCTGCCGGCGATGTCCGCCGACATAATAGTTTGCATTTGTGGGTCGGAATCGGTGCTCATGACACACTAGAACACGTTTCTCCGAGAGAAACCCAGAGCGCTAAATTCGCAAATCCATTGCTGAGGCAATAGCTCGCTCCGGCGCCTGACGCCTGACGCCTTGGCGTCCAGCCATGCTTCAGGACGCGTCGCCCCATAATTGCCTGAGTCTCTGGTCACGGCCGCAATTATAGCGATAAAACTTATAGCGGACCGGATTCTTCAGATAGTAATCCTGGTGGTAATCTTCGGCCGGATAAAATTTACTCGCGGCAGCCAACTCGACTCGAAGAGGCTCTTTGAACGATTTCGTTTGTTCAATTTCCTGGAAAGAGGCTATCGCGGCTTCACGTTGCGACTCGCCATGATGAAAAACAGCTGGTCGATATTGCGAGCCCCGGTCGCAGAACTGGCGATCGGCGGTCGTCGGGTCGACGTTTTTCCAGAATACGCGCAACAATTCCGCATAACTGACCTGGCCCGGGTCGTAACGGATTTCGACCGCCTCGGTATGCCCGGTCGTGCCCGACGAGACTTGTTCGTAGGTCGGGTCAACCACATGTCCACCAATGTATCCGGACGTCGTGGAAATGACGCCAGTGAGTTTGTCGAACGGCCCTTCCATGCACCAGAAACAGCCGGCGGCAAAGGTTGCTGTCGCCGTCTCACCACCCGTTAATCGGTCACCACCTTCGGCGTGTTGATTCGCCGCAATAGCGGCGAGGCCGATTGTCACTGTCGCGGTAAGGAAGAGCCCGATTGCAATCGTTTTACCCACTTTCATCATGTCCGTCAGATCCAGAATTATTCAGCTCGTGATGCCTATCGGACCGGCCGCGCGCCCGTTAGTTGCACAGCGCAGGTTATACGAGAAAGAGCAGCAGGATGGCGCCGAGTGCAAAGCGATAAACGGCGAATGGCCACATACCGAGCCGCGTAATAAAGGCCATGAATAGTCTGATACAGACATACGCGCTCGCTGCGGAGAAAAACACAATCAGCGCCAGTTCGGACCACGGTTGATCCACACCGCTGGCGGCTAAATCAAGAATTTCCAGCCCGCTGGCAAGTACGATGACCGGAATCGATAGCAAAAACGAAAATCGCGCGGCTGCGTCTCGAGAAAGCCCGAGCGCAAGTGCCATGGTCATCGTGATACCCGATCGGGAGGTTCCCGGGATCAGCGCGAGCGCTTGCGCGCAACCGATCAAAACGACGTCGCGCAATTTTAGGCTGTTCAACAGCCGCTGCCGCGTGCCGGCAAAATCGGCCCACCACAACAGCGCGCCAAAAAACACCGTGGCGCAGGCAATGACAGTCACACTGCGTAACTGCTCGCTGATAAAGTCGTGTGCGAGCAACCCTGCCAAACCGACGGGTACAGTACCGAGCAACACGGACCACGCGAGCCAGGCGTCATCGGTCAATTGACGTGTGATGAGTGCGCGCCACCACGCGCTACTGAGACGCTGCAAATCCTCGCGTAAATAAATACACACCGCCAGCAGACTGCCGAGATGTGCCGCGACATCAAATGCCAGCCCCTGATCAGGCCAATCAGTCAGTTCCGGGATCAGAATCAAATGCGCCGAACTTGAGATCGGCAGAAATTCGGTTAGGCCCTGAATAAGGGCCAACACAACAATCTGGATTTCTGTCACGAGCTGTGCCCCGCTACGAATCCGCCGAGGCGATGACGTTGATCGGCTGCGAATCCACGCAGCGCGGGCTCATAATCGGATGTCAGTGCGAGCACTTTAAAAGTCTCCCCCATCTCACCCGGCAGGAGCAGCCGTTTCGCTTGCTGCGCCAAGGTATAGTCGTGCGCAACGTCGCCCTGGGACGCATCACTCAGCACACGATCGAGACCAGTGTGAATGAGAAAGCTCGCCTGATTGGCATAACCGGCTACCTCAAACCCTGCGTCATGAGCCAAGTCCGCGACCTCGCTAAAATTGATTGAAGTTGTTATGTCCTGCAGACCGGGAAGAACAAACGGATCATCGTGAACCGCGTGTTGGTAGTGACATTTCAACGTGCCATCAGATCGCGACGGATGGAAATACTCGTGCGCGGCATAGCCATAGTCGCAAATCAGCACAGCGCCGCGTACGAAATGGTGCTGCAAACGCTCGAACCATTCGCCGATACCTGGAATCGATTCACAACAATACCCGTCATCGAAGCCGCGCAGCGCGCTGGCAATGTCATCCGGGACTGGTGTATCTACGAGCACGCGCCAGACGAATTGCTCCCCATCCAACGCCACCCCAAGCTCGCGGACCTGATTCTCCGCCACTGCGTAGCGTCGAGCCGGCAGCGCGTCAAACATCTCGTTGGCAATAACAACGCCGCGCAGCTCGTGAGTCGGATGCTCCGCTGACCAGCTGATGCGGGAAAGCAAATCGGGCACCGCTTCGCTCAACAGTTCCCGCTGGCGAGCGCGGAGTCGTGGACTGGGTTCGACGATGTGGTAGGTCAGCGCATCACGATCGAATTCGTCTTGCAGTGCTTCGAGTAACGTACAGGCGAGGCTACCGCTGCCCGCACCATATTCAATGATGGCGCCACCTGTCACAGCGAGAATATCCTTGCACTGGCGCGCCAGACAGCGACCAAACAAAAAGCCCAGTTCGGGCGCTGTCACGAAATCGCCACCCGGTCCGAAAATGGTGTTAGTGCCAACGTAATAGCCGAGTTCGGGTTCATACAGGGCCATCTGCATAAACCGCTCAAAGCTGATTGCACCTTGCGGGGCTGTGGCTATGGTGTGGCGGATTCTCGCGGCCAGAGTTGCAGAGCGTTCTAGCGCCGCGTGATCGGGATCCGGTAAGCTTGGTTGGTGAGTCATTTCAAGAGGTGTTTTCGCCGCTGGGCGAGGCAAGCATCATAAGCAAAATCAACGAAAGTGGCAGGCCCGCAGAAGCGCGTCCGGTAGCATTAGTCACCGGTGCGGCCAAAAGGCTCGGTGCGGTCATGTCCAGATTGCTGCATGGCGACGGATTCGACATAGCGGTTCACTATAATCGCTCCGATGATGACGCGGAAAAACTCGTTCAGGAACTCAATGCGAGCAGAGCGCAATCGGCTTTTGCCCTTCAGCAAGACCTCGCCGATGCAGACTGTGGCACGCACCTGATAGCGAAACTCGAGGCCGAACGCGGACGCCTGGACTTGTTGGTTAATAATGCCGCCGTCTTCGATCGCTCCCCATTGGATGAAACTGATTTGGCGACCTGGGAGCGAATTCAGGCGATTAACCTGCGCGCGCCGTATTTTTTGTCCCTCAATGCAGCACCGCTGCTGCGTACAACCGGTGGCTCTATTATTAATATCGGTGACATCCACGCCTCGCGTCCGCGCCCCGACTATTCAATTTACTGCACGTCGAAAGCCGGCGTGGTCGCGATGACCCAGGCGCTGGCACTCGAACTGGCGCCCGAAGTGCGAGTCAACTGCGTCGCGCCCGGTGCAATATTGTGGGCAGCGAGCGAAGACGATGAACTGCAGGCGGCAACGGTCAGAGCGACCCCGCTGCGGCGCTGTGGCGACCCGGACGATATCGCGAAGGCCGTGAGTTATCTCTCTACCGCAACATACGTGACCGGGCACGTGTTACACGTCGACGGCGGGCGCTTACTGCGCGCCTGAACCGCGCTGGAAACATTTGTGTAGATCGGCGCGCCACTCGAATCCGAGACAACCCATAAACTGCTCGTGAGCAGCGCCGCAGGAAAGACCTATCGACGCCCTTAGCGTACCCCGAAAGCGGGGAGCGGAGAGCCGAGAAACCAACGTTTGGTTTCGTCGTCATACCACCAATGTTGCTCATCACGTAACTCGTGAAGCACGCCCGAATCGATTTCGTAATACTCGATCACGGCAACGACGCGCCCTTCGCGCAAGTTGTCGGCAGTCAGCTGGCTGGCGTTTCGGTAACCGGTGACCCGGTAACGTGCGGCCCGTTCAAAATCGATTTCAATCGGTGAATCATCCGCCGCGCGAATGTATTTCGCTGCCTCATCGACATATCCCCAGCGGATTAATTTGGTGTAGGTCGTGACCGCCACTTCAAAGGCATTAGATCGACTTTGCTTCGGAATTGATGGTGTGTTGGCGCAACCAGAAAAAAAGATGCTGGCGCATACAAGCAACGCAACGGGAGCGAGGGTGGCAAGCTTCGTCAATCGCACTGCCCTCACGACGCTTGCGCCACGACGGCATCCGCGGCAGCTGGCGTCATGCTGACGACCTTAAGCGGTAACGCACTATCGGCAACTTCTCCCCACAACTCGGCAAGCGTCAAGTGCGTCTGCGGGTGTCTCCAGTCGGGTAAGAGCTCAGCCAGTGGCGCCAGCACAAAGCTCGCGTGGCGCAACTCATCGATTTCCAACGCGTGATTCTGGTCATCCGGATCGGCGCCTATCAAATTGAGCAAATCGAGATCCAGAGCCACGGCCGTTCCGGCATTCTCGCCTCGGACCCGCCCACATTTGTCTTCGATGCGTTTTAGTTGTGCGCCTAGTTCCGACCAATTCAAGGTCGTGGTGAGCGCGCACACCAGATTCAAATAGCTGTCCCCAACGCCATTCAACGGCGGGCTTTCATACAGAGTCGAGAATTCGGCGGGTCCAAACTGGCGCACCAGGGCAGCGCGCCCGGAAGCAATGTTTCTCAACGAATCGATATTCGACCCCATGCCGATATAGGCGCGACGGCGCGGCGACGTCATCCGCGCGTGCCTCGCTCGATAATGATGCCGATATCACGCACGTGGCGCACGACGCCTTGCTTGTTTATTTTCAGGCGCATCCACGCGACGTTAAATTCGCTCATGATCATCTTTACGATTCCTTCCCCGAGCGCTTCGATGAGCTTGAACTCACTGCCCCGCGTAAACGTCATGATGCGGTCACTCACCGCCTGGTAGTCGACTGTATCGTTGATGTCATCGCTGGCGCCTGCTTGCGAAATATCGGTTCCGATCTCGATATCCATAATCAGCGTCTGACGAATACGGCGCTCCCAATCCCATACGCCAATCACGGTGTCGATGCGTAAAGAGTTGAGAAAAATGATGTCCATAAGACGATTTGCGGCGAGCGAGCAAGGAGGCAGGATATTAGCAGAGATACGCCGGCCTTGATCCGCTCCCAAGCTTCAGTTGCAATGGCGCGATGCTAGTTTTGCCCACTCTAATTTTGCTCTCTTACTGCGTCGGTTCGATCTCGAGCGCAATCATCATCAGCAAAATGCTCGGCCTCTCCGATCCGCGCGATGTCGGCTCTGGCAATCCTGGTGCGACTAACGTTCTGCGCTTCGCAGGGAAAAAGGCTGCCGCAGCAACCTTGCTCGGCGACGCCGTCAAAGGGGTAATACCCATCCTCATCGCGCGTGAGCTTGGAGTCGAGGCACCCGCACTAACTGCAATCGGCGTTGCGGCGTTCGTCGGTCATCTGTTCCCGGTCTTTTATGGCTTTCGTGGCGGCAAAGGTGTCGCGACTTTCGTCGGCGTGAGTCTGGCGCTGAATCTTTGGACCGGGCTTAGCTTCATCGCGCTTTGGTTGCTGGTCGCAGCGGTCCTGCGCTATTCATCACTCGCAGCATTGATCGCGACCGCAGCAAGCCCTGCGATTGCCTGGGTGCTTGGTGAACCGCTCTCGGCGGTCGCCCTGTTTGCGCTGATGAGCAGCGCTATCTTTTGGCGCCATACGGGCAACATCAAAAATCTGCTGGCAGGTAAAGAGAAAAAGATCGGACAGAAGGATTCTACCGAAGCACCGGCCTGATACCTGGCTCGATGCAAAGCCCGCTCCGCGTTTGTATGCCCGCTTCCGGTGCCATTCGATAGTGGCGGCCGCGATGAAACTATTGGGGTGAGCGTAACTCACTGATCGGCCAGCGCGGTCGCACACGGTAGCCCTCTCCATCTTGCTCGCCAGCAGCGAGACGACAGTGCCCTGCATAGGCAATCATCGCGCCGTTGTCGGTTGCGAAACGCAGCGGCGGAAAATAAACCCGACAATCAAGCTCACCAACGAGACGCTCCAACCCACCCCTTAAAGCCATGTTGGCACTCACGCCGCCGGCCACCACCAAACGTTTCAAGCCTGTCGCCTTGAGCGCGCGGCGACACTTGATGATGAAGGTATCCACGACCGCATCACTGAAACCGCGCGCCACCTCTGCCGCAACGTCCTCACCTTCGGGAAGCCCGGCCAGCGCAGTCATCACTGCAGTTTTCAACCCACTAAAGCTGAAATCAAGCCCGGGGCGGTCCGTCATGGGGCGCGGAAAAGTAAATCGACTCGTGTCGCAGGTGTTCGCCAGCGCCTCCACGGCAGGTCCGCCGGGATAACCGAGACCAAGCATTTTGGCGACCTTGTCGAAAGCCTCACCAGCGGCATCGTCGACTGACTCACCAAGAATGTCGTAAACGCCGAGTGCGCTGACATGCACCAGCAGTGTGTGTCCACCGGAAACCAACAGCGCCAAAAACGGCATTTCTGGCGGATCACTATCCAGCATCGGCGCGAGCAAATGCCCTTCCATGTGGTGCACGCCAAGGGCAGGAATCGACAATCCCCAGGCCAGCGAGCGGGCGAACCCCGCCCCAACCAGCAATGCACCCGCCAGCCCAGGGCCGGCCGTATAGGCGACGCCATCGAGATCGGAAAGCTGCATATCGGCTGTCGCAAGCGTTTGTTCCACCAATGGCACTAGCTTGCGAACGTGATCTCTAGAGGCCAGCTCGGGCACGACACCGCCATAGGCAGCGTGGATTTCCACCTGAGAGTAAACAGCATCGGCAAGCAATCCGCGCCGACCGTCGTAAACCGCCACACCAGTCTCGTCGCAAGAAGTTTCGAGGCCTAAAACCTTCAAACTAAGTTTCTCCCGTAGGGGCAGGGTTCTCGACTTCAGTGGCGATCATCGCTATATTTCGCCGCTGCCCTGCATTCAACCAACCAAATTCAGGATTATTCCAGGTATGCCTACCGTCCGCGTCCGAGAAAACGAACCCTTCGATATTGCCATGCGTCGCTTCAAACGCGCATGTGAGAAAGCTGGTGTACTGGCTGACGTACACCGCCGCGAATTCTACGAGAAGCCGACCCAAGTCAGGAAGCGCAAAGCCGCTGCTGCGGTTAAACGCTGGCAGAAAAAGGTTGCGCGCCAAACTTTGAAGCGCACCCGCACGTACTAAACACCCTCCTTCGCGCACTGGAAGTCCGAATTTGGCCCTCGCCTTTAAAGAGCAACTCGCCGCCGACATCAAATCTGCTATGAAAGCGCGCGACAAGCAAAAGCTTGCTGCGCTGCGCTTGATTGCCGCTGCCGTCAAACAATACGAAGTCGATAATCGCGTCGAAATCGACGAACCGAGCATCATCGAGATGCTAACCCGGATGTCCAAGCAACGACGCGAATCCATCAGCCAATTTGAATCCGCTGGCCGCGCCGACCTGGTCGCAACCGAGCAATTCGAACTCGAATTGATTGCCGCCTACCTGCCCACCCAGCTCTCCGCCGCCGAAGTTCAAGACAAGATCGGCGCAGCCATCATCGATAGTGGGGCAACGGGCATGCGTGACATGGGTAAAGTGATGGGCCTGCTGAATGCCGACCTGAAAGGCCTCGCCGACATGGCGACCGTCAGCGCTGAAGTCAAAGCCCGTCTATCCGGTTAACCAGCTGGTCGCGGGGTAGCGACAGCTAACTCGCGCTGCCAGCAGGCGACATCCCGAGCGCCCGACCTGATTCTCCTGCCCCCGAGAGTGTTTTTACCTGCATGTGTTCGTCCCACTTGCGGGAGAGGACATCGAACTGGGTACAATCCCAATCCCCCGCAATGATTGTCTGCAGCCATGGCCGGTCGTATCCCTGATCACTTTATCGACGACCTGCTCGCCCGCGTCGACATAGTTGATTTGATCGAGGCCCATCTGCCGCTACGCAAAGCGGGCAAAGACTTTCAAGCGCTGTGCCCGTTCCACGGCGAAAAAACGCCCTCTTTCACCATAAGCCGCGAGAAACAGTTCTATCACTGCTTTGGTTGCGGTGTGCACGGCACGGCGATCGGCTTTCTCATGAACTACCGCAACCTCGAATTTCGCGAGGCCATCGAAGAGTTAGCGCAAATGGCGGGCGTAGAAATTCCCGTCGAAGCACGCAGCCACAACACACCCAATACGCGCGATCTGTTCGCCGTGCTTGAACAGGCCCGCAAACACTACGAGGGACAACTACGGACCGCGCCCGAACGTCAGCGTGCGGTGGACTATCTGAAAGGACGGGGCATCACCGGCGAGGTCGCCAAGCGCTTTCGCGTGGGCTTTGCGCCGGACGGGTGGCGCCACCTGTTTGATGCAATGACCAAAGCTGGCGTCACGGACTCGCAGCTTGAACGAGCGGGGCTTGCGATTCGACGCGATCATGGCGGCCACTACGACCGCTTTCGCGATCGCATTATGTTTCCCATCCATGACCGGCGCGGCCGGGTCATCGGGTTCGGTGGGCGCATCCTCGACCAGGGCGAACCGAAATATCTGAATTCGCCCGAAACCGACGTGTTTCATAAGGGGCGCGAACTATATGGACTCCACGAGGCCCTCGCTGGCGGACAACTCACCAGCCTCGTCGTCGTTGAAGGCTATATGGACGTCATCGCACTGAGCCAGTTCGGCATGGGTAACGCTGTCGCGACCCTTGGCACAGCTGTTACCAGCGACCACCTGGACCAATTATTCCGCCATGTTCCCGAAGTCACATTCTGTTTCGACGGTGACGCAGCAGGTAAACGGGCTGCCTGGAAGGCTTTGGAAATATCGTTATCCCGAATGGAGGGCAATCGCGCGGTACGTTTCAGTTTTCTGCCCGATGGCCACGATCCGGACAGCGCGGTACGCGAATTTGGCGCTGATGGTTTTATGGGCGCGGCGCGTACTTTCGGACTGTCTGATTACCTACTTGACTCGCTCAAAGTCGAAATCGACAGCAGCACGAGTGAAGGGCGCACACGTTTGGTCGCTCGTGCGGCACCCTATTTACGCCAAATCCCTGACGACACACATCGCGCTGTTGGTGCACGATTATTGGCCGAGGCGACCCGCTTCGATGAAGATTTGATTCGTCGCGAACTCGGGTTCACCAGCGGCCGACCGCGCGCTCGAACCAGCAGCGGCGGGCTCGATCGCTACACGAGTAGAACGTTGATCGAGCAAACGCTGGCTCTGCTGTTGCAACGACCGCACCTGAGCGCACGCATTGACGCCGAGACGGCAGCCTTTTTTCGCGAGGAACTCCATGACAGCGCCATGTTGCTGAAAGTCTGGGAAATTGCGTCCGGCGGCGTCGCGAGCACGGCCGTGCTACTGGAGCGATTTCGCGATACGCCGGAAGAACCAGCCGTGCTTGAACTTTCAGCACTGCAACTCAACATTAGTGATGACGCATTTGAAGCCGAAATAAACGGTGCCGTCGGGCGCCTCAGGGAACGCGCCCAGGATCAGCGTATAGGGCGCATCCGCGCCATCCCGTTCGGCGAATGGAGTGATGAGCAAAAAGCCATCATGCGCGACTATAAGCGCGGTGCATGAAACCCTATAGGAGCCCCGAACGAACGGAGCTGCGAGGGCCGCAACTCGCGAGCGCAACAGCATTTACTAGGCACGCAGAAGGTTTAAGGCTTATAATGTCTGGCTAATTTGTTGCGAAAAAGCAACTAGCGAAGACCTCACTCTATACTAGACTTTCACTAGTCACCGTAAGCGGCTGACATAAAAGAGGCGATTCTAGATTGGCAAAGCAAAAACAAGTAGTCGTAGAAGTAGTAGCGGTAGCGGACGAAGGTGAACGTCCGGATCAACAGTCCCGGCTCAAAATGCTTATCGCCAAGGGCAAAGAGCAGGGCTTTCTGACCTACCACGAAGTTAACGACCATCTGCCCAACGATATCGTCGATCCTGAACAGATTGAAGATATTATCAATATGATCAATGACATGGGGATCACGGTGCACGAGACACCGCCTGATCAAGACGCCATGTTGCTGAATGACAACGACGTCGACGAAGAGGCTGCTGAAGAAGCAGCTGCCGCCCTCGCAGCGGTCGACAACGAATTCGGTCGCACGACCGACCCGGTGCGCATGTACATGCGCGAAATGGGCACCGTTGACCTGCTCACGCGCGAAGGCGAGATCAAAATCGCCAAGCGCATCGAGGAAGGCCTGAAACAGGTGCTGTCTGCGCTGGCCGATTTCCCGACCGCGTCGCAGCTGTTTCTGAGCGAGTACGTCCGCGTCGAAGCCACCGACATCAAAATCACCGACATGATCTCTGGCTTTATCGATTACAGCCTGGAAGCGGCCATCCCGCAGCCGGCACAACCTCGCGCTCCGAACGACACCAGCGCTGACGACGAAGACGACGTTGAGCCGCCCAACCCGCTGGACCCTGACGAAGTCATCGCCCGCTTTGCCGACTACGCGAAGATGTTCAAGAAAGTTCAGAGCGCCACCAAGCGCAACGGTCGTGACCACGAGCGCACTGTTGTGCTGCGCAAAGAACTGCAAGAACAGTTTCTTGAGTTCAAGATGGTCCCGAAAATGACCGAGAAACTGGCATCACACGTGCGCGTGGTCGTCAATGAGATTCGTCGTCAGGAACGCGAAATCATGAGCATCTGCGTCAAGCAGTGCCGCATGCCACGGAAAGATTTTCTGGCCGTGTTCGTTGATTCTGAGTCCGACGGCAAATGGCTGCGCGCCGTCGTTCGACAAAAGAAACCCTACGCCGCCGCTATCAAACAGCGCCAGGCAGAAATCGCTACTGCGCAGAAGCGCATGCTTGAAATCGAAGAAGCGCACGACATCAGCATCGGTGCGATCAAAGACATCAATCGCCGCATGTCGATTGGTGAGGCCAAGGCGCGGCGCGCCAAGAAAGAAATGGTCGAAGCTAACTTGCGTCTCGTGATTTCTATTGCGAAAAAATATACCAACCGTGGCTTGTTGTTCCTCGACCTCATTCAGGAAGGCAACATCGGTCTCATGAAGGCGGTCGACAAATTCGAATATCGCCGCGGTTATAAGTTTTCGACTTATGCCACATGGTGGATTCGCCAGGCCATCACCCGCTCGATTGCCGACCAGGCGCGCACGATTCGAATCCCGGTTCACATGATTGAGACCATCAACAAACTCAACCGTATTTCCCGGCAAATCCTCCAGGAAAAAGGTCGCGAACCGACACCCGAAGAATTGGCCGACCGCATGGAAATGCCAGAGGACAAGATTCGCAAGGTACTGAAGATCGCCAAAGAGCCGATCTCGATGGAAACACCGATTGGTGATGATGAAGATTCACACCTCGGCGATTTCATTGAAGACCAGAACATTCACGCGCCAGTTGATTCAGCCACCTTCGAAGGTCTGTGTCGCAGCACCCGTGAAGTGCTCGGCGGACTCACTCAGCGCGAAGCGAAAGTCCTGCGTATGCGTTTCGGTATCGATATGAATACCGACCACACGCTGGAAGAAGTCGGTAAGCAGTTTGACGTGACCCGCGAACGCATTCGTCAAATAGAAGCGAAGGCGTTGCGTAAGTTGCGTCATCCGTCGCGTTCAGAACGGTTGCGTACTTTCCTCGACTAGATAATGAATGAGAGGGTGGTCATCCGACCACCCTCCTCGCCGACCATCGGCAAAACCGCACCGCATAACCCTCAGCGGGCCTGTAGCTCAGTTGGTTAGAGCAGGGGACTCATAATCCCTTGGTCGTAGGTTCGAGTCCTACCGGGCCCACCACTTAACTGGTTGATTAGAATGGATTATGGAGCCCCTCGGCACCATGGGTGCCTCTCCCGTGCCTAGACGGCAGGGGCTCTAACCAACTGCTCAAATCAGGCCCAGTGTCTACGCAGCGTCTACTTTTTTGTAGGCGTTTCTCCCCAATCACTCGACGTTGTTTTCACCCTTGAGGTTTACAGCGTCATGCATACGAAGATTACGAAACGGGTGCTGGAAAGCACTATCAACGATCCGTCTAAAGATACTTTTCTAAGAGACATTGACCTTAAAGGATTCGGCGTACGAATAACGCCAAAGGGCAATA
>Ga0209630_10000823_pt1 | contig 35129 bp, 32 predicted proteins | sample COG_01_FD_184745 | JGI IMG/M metagenome (GOLD analysis project Ga0209630, IMG submission 184745) | Pelagic Microbial community sample from North Sea - COGITO 998_met_01 (SPAdes) (version 2) | ecosystem: Environmental > Aquatic > Marine > Neritic zone/Coastal water | place: Helgoland, sampling...
GACACCATTAAGACGTTTCACCCAAGGTAAATCATTACCAGCACGTGATTCGATAATGACGTCTATCAATGTATTGTCTTCTGGCAACTCAATATCAATTTGTTCAATATTGAAAACCCCACCTGTATCGAAAACGTAGGTAGCCTGATCAATCTTCTTATTGATCAATTTTGATGTCGACCAATATTGATTGTCTGGCAGATATTCATCTTTAAAATTAGCCTTCACTGATGTAATAGCTAGCCTATCTACATCATTCAACCAGGTAAAACGAATATATTTGATATTTTTGTGAGGTAAATTGACACGTGTATTCTTTAAAGCATGTTGACCATACTTAAGCTCAGTTAAAGTAGCGTAGTCGACAAGTGTTAGCCATTGATTCAAATCATTACTGTAATCAAGTCTAAATGCCTTTGCATAACCAGATTCAAGACCACTAAGTTTAAAGTCAATTGAGTCAATTGACGTATTGATGTGACTTGCATCGATTAAATAATGTTTAACGGTGTCTTGATTTAACTCACTGTCTCCACCTTCGCTCTGAATACGAACAACCTTCCCTTCGCTTGTGACTGTGATATCCAAGGCACTGCTTGCCAGGTTTATCTTCTCGCTAGCTATAGGAAAAAAAGGCAGCTCGAGCGAGCCTATCTTTGTCCCTGTTTTCATTTTTGATTGTTGGATTACATGAGGAACAGGCTCATTATCTTGATTAAAGATCCTGATATCACTCAAGTCTTTTTTAGTCGCCGTTTTGTATACTGCTCCTGGCAACGCAATCTTGTAAATAGCAGATTGCTGTTCGATGTTTAGCTCAAATCCTCTTGCATATTCATGCATTGATTCATTCTCAACAGCAAATACATTTACTGCACATATGAGTAGAATCAATAGTATATATTTCATGTTACGGTCGCTTTCTTTTTCGGTGGTATTGGTGAAAAATAACCAATTACTAGTACCAACACACCTACAGTCAAGAATGAAACAATGCGTGCAATACCACCACTATCTGCCAAATCAATTAAAAACAATTTAATTACCACGATACTCAAGAGGCTAGCACCAACAAACCAAATTTTTCTGAATTGCCTCCTTGTTCCAAAGCACATAACAATGAAAGCTAGCAAGGTCCAAACGATGGAGATACTTGCCTGAAAAACCTCAGAACTAAACATGGTATATTCATCAAAACGTACACCAGCGTAAAAATGCACTGCATGAGCAACTACTGAAGTTATATATACAAAGGCAATCAGTGCTACCAGATTAAAGGCATATGATAAATTTAAACTATTTATCTTTGGTATCTCTTCCTGTTTTATTAAAGATAACCAGTTTAAAGTAATTATAATGCTGAACAATTGAACTAACTCCAAAGGGTTTACTATTGGCAAATACGGTAATGGCTTTGGATCAGCTGGGTTATGGCAAGCAAATATGATCCATACGCCTAGATAAATGATGATCGGTAATAATCCCTTGCCAACATAGCTCTGTGGAAAATCCATAACCGGCCATGACACACGGTCTCGCAAATACATCATCTTCATAACACCGAAGGCAGGAATTAGTCCCCAGATAATTTCTTCCCATAATCGATATCCAGGTAATAAATAATTGACGAAATCTGCAATAATCCAGGTACAAATGAATACATAAAGATACATTGAGAAGGAATGCCACAGTGCGAGTACTTTTTTATTTCACACCCATTCACTACGGTACAAAATGAGCATTTGAATAGTAAACGCAGCTATCCAACTAACAAAACCATAATGACTTAAAGGGTTTCTTGATGGTGCATCAACAAATTGAATTAAAGCACCAAAGTACATTGCTGGCAGAAGTAAGATTGGTGGGAATTCTGCGGCTTTCCAGTCAACAACACGTGCTATGAGAGAAAGAGTAAGCATGCTTAATGTTATAAAAAATAATGCCGCATTGATTTCATATCGTGATGACACATGATCATCGATCTCAATAAGACCTGAACAAAACCACCATGATAATGCCCATATCAACAACATCCAGTGAACATGCTGTTCGACCTGCTTTAACTGTTCTTTGTGTTTAAAAAATAAGAAGGCGCTAAATAAGCCGCCCAAACTTAATAAGAACGACCCCATATAAGTGCTATTTAGTATGGGCAATGAATCATACTCAGGGACATTTGACAGAAGAAAAATAAACCCACCACCGAACTGTAACAAAATGCCAAAGATTCGAGGCAATAATCGTTGTTGTCGTATGCCGACCCAGCTAATACCAGCGCCTTCGAGTGCCCACGCAGCAGCGGTCCAATTACCATCCAGCGCAAAAGGAATTGCGATACTGCCAAAGATAACACCAAGCGCAAGAACTGATTCCGTTAATAAGCGCATGCCTTCAATTTGTTTATTCCATAACCACCTCGCCAGAATAATATAAAGTGCGCTTATACCTAGCGCAGAAAAAGCCTGACCAAACTCATCATTCTGGACTAATAAACCTTGCAAGGTGAAGCCTACCAATGGCACACCAAAGACCAGTGAGCCATCGACCAGACCTTTTAAATGAGGCGGTTGTTTATGTGCAAATAGAATTGAAATCGCCACATAAAACAGAAAGAAAAGAATTAGAAAAGGTTCTGTTGTATTAAAATACTCTGGGCGATACGAATCGTGCCCCCATAATGATGCGATAACAAAGGTAAAGACAAAACCCAACCAATTCAGGATGCGCCAGGCTTTAAACCAGGCGATTCCAAAAACACCGGCATTCAGAACTGCATAATATGAAAATAAAGCAACATGACTGCCACCACCACTGGAAGTTAATACAGGCGCAAGAAAACCACCAATTGTTGCAAGACAGGCGAGTGATCGTGAATTTTGTAATACTGCTAACAAACAGGAAAATACAACCAAGGCAACCATAACAAAGAAAGTTAACCCTAGTGGTAAGACAGTATAAAGCTTAGCAGCAGAAAACACAGTTAAATAAAGCACGCCTACTGCGCCACCTTGTAAAACCAGTGCATATTGGACTTTAGTGTGGCGTAATCGCCAACCAAAAATCAGCATTCCTATCGCAACAGTTGCAACAGCAACAAGTCTCAGTTCAATCGGGAAGGCATTACGTTGAGCTGCATACTTAAGTAAAAATGCAACACCGAAAAATAAAATAATAACGCCAACTTTGACGACAACATTACCAGTAGTAAAAAATTGTCGAATATTAGAAATTATCTTATCAAATAGATTTTGAGTGCCATCTTCATCTGCATGCGTAGTTTCCCATGATGTCGATTCAGGTGTTATTTCTGGCTCGGGTTCTTCTTCTGTAACTTTATAAGTTGCATTGATTTGAGTGACTTCTTCAGGATCGACAGCCTCTTCTGCGATTGAAATCTCCTCAATGTCGACATTGTCTACTTGAATTCCATCTGTGGTTGTCTCATCTGCCATGACATTACTGTCGATCAGATTAGACTGAATCAGAGACACTTTCTCTTCAATAGTGCGAAGAACTTTTTTTAGTTCTATTACATACCCAAATAGAAACCCAATCGCTGCTCCGAAAAAGAACCCGGAAAACGAATCGATAAGCGCTCCAATATACCCACCAATAATGCCGAAAATAAATTTCATAATTGATATTCAACCACAATATTGAATTAATTCGATAATACCTCATGAAAGGTAGTAAATGATAATTCTAGCGGTATAAAAATACGCTGCTTTGCAATAAATATAGTTATAATGCAGACAATTGAAATATTAAAGAATATACATACAAGGAGTATTAATTGGTGGAATTTCTAATTGAATATGGCATGTTTCTGGCCAAATTCCTTACGGTAGCATTGATCTTGCTTTTTGCTCTAGGTGCAATAATTTTCATTATTTTACGCGCCAAAGGCGATAACGAGCATCTTAATATCAAAAATATCAATGAAAAATATGAATCCATGAGCTTTATGCTCAATTCGCAGGTACTAGGTAAAAAGGAATTTAAAAAATATCTGAAAAAACAAAAACAAGATCATAAAGAAAAAGATAAAGCAGTCTCTGATGAAAGAAAGAAGGTTTATGTACTGGATTTCAAAGGCGATATCAAAGCTAGTACGGTCTCATCTCTAAGAGAAGAAATAACGGCTTTATTAACCATTGCTGATAAAAAAGATGAAATCGTTGTTGTCCTCGAAAGTGGTGGTGGAACAGTTCATGGTTATGGCTTAGGTGCATCACAGCTGAAGCGTATCCGTGATAAAGAGATCATGCTTACAGTTGCCGTTGATAAAGTTGCCGCTAGTGGTGGCTATATGATGGCATGTGTTGCCGATAAAATTATTGCTGCGCCTTTTGCAATTATTGGCTCAATCGGTGTCCTGGCCCAGATTCCAAACTTTCACAAACTATTAAAAAAAATGGATATTGATTTTGAACAAATAACTGCAGGGGACTATAAAAGAACTTTGACAATGTTTGGTGAAAACACAGATGCAGACAGAGAAAAATTTAAAGAAGAACTGGAAGACACACATCATCTATTCAAGGATTTCGTCAAGGACAATAGAGATCAAGTAGATATTCACAAAATTGCAACTGGAGAACATTGGTACGGGAAGAGAGCGCTTGAACTCAATCTAGTCGACGAATTAATAACCAGCGATGATTATCTATCTAGTGCTGCAAGTGACGCTGACATATTTGAAATCAAGTATGAACGTAAAAAACCAGTTACAGAAAAACTAATCTCATTTGGCGCGAATATTCTAGATGCAATTGATGGCCGTTAAACAACGTTCTATTCTAAAGTATACTTTTTAGCTCTTTTGCTATTATTTTAATCCCTTGTTCAACAACGCTTTCTTCCATTGAATAAGTAATACGAATGCATTGATGCTTGTGTTCCCAATCTTCTTCTAATCCAGGAAAGAAATGTGAACCGGAAATAACGATGACACCTTTTTCTTTCAAGCGCTCATATAATTTATCAGAACTTATTGGCAACCCTGGCAACCAAAGCCATAAAAATATGGCTCCTTCTGGTTTATGAATATAATAATCCAGCCCATCAAATTCTCTGTGCATAATCTCAACAGCGTGCGCAACTTTGGCTTGGTAATAAGGCTTTATTTGAAGTTGTGACAATCGCAGTATCTCACCGCTACTAACCAGATCCTTTGTTATCATTGCACCAAAATTAGCCGTGGCCAGATTGATCACTGCATTCATATTTCTAATCAAATTTATAACCGCTTCATCCGCGATAACTATGCCAGTTCTAGTGCCAGGCAAGCCCACTTTGGATAGGCTCATGCAATAAATAACATTTTCATTCCATATGGGATTAGTTTCGGTAAAAATTATATTTGGAAAAGGTTCACCATAAGCATTATCTATGATTAATGGAATATTATGCGTCTCAGCCATTGACAAAAGTCTGGATACTTCACTATCTGACAAGACATTTCCAGTCGGATTGGTTGGTCGTGATACACACATTGCTGCGGTATTATCACGTATGACCATGTCATCAAAATTAACATGGTATTTAAAAAAATGATTGTTCTGCTTCTCGATCAATGGTCTATAGGAATAGAACATATTATCGCTTAAGCCAACATCAGAATAACCTATATATTCTGGCGTCATAGGTAGTAGAATTTGTTTATGAATACCCGCTTGATCTTCACCACCCAGCATATTAAACAAAAAGAAAAATGCTGACTGACTGCCAATCGTTAACGCAATATTTTCAGCTTTAATACCCCATTGATATTGCTTATTCATCAATTCAGCTATGGCATTAATGAATTGTTGATTGCCCTGTGGTAATTCGTAATTACCCACAGCATGCGAAAACAAGGCTGGATTATCTATTAATCTATGCAGTGAATCTCTAAAATATTGTTGCACTCCTGGGATGTGACTTGGGTTACCTCCCCCCAACATCAATGCTTCACTATTGCCAGACATAGCGTTACCCAGATCATCCATAAGCTGAACAATGCCGGATTGACTATCAAAACGCGATGCAAACTTTGAGAAGTTCATTTATTTATCTTAATCAGAATTAACTAAGTTGATACGAAACGATATTATTTGCGTCGCTTAGATTTTTTCGCTGCGACTTTCTTACCTATTAGAACAAGACGAAGAACACGTTCCGCAGCATTGGCGATGTATGTTTTTGAGTTCGCCATTACCTCAGCTAATGGCATTTCTCGTGCATAGGTACTTTCTAAACCATCGATTCCATGCGCAAATATAGCATTAGCATCATCAGTAATACTTCCACCGATAGCAATTGTAGGAACAGCGTACTTTCGTGCAGCTTTAGCAACACCTGATGGCGTCTTACCAAATGCTGTTTGAAAGTCGACACGACCCTCCCCTGTAATAACCAGATCAGCACCTTTCATATGCTGAGCAATGTTAGTAGCTTCCAGAACTATATCGATTCCACTTTTCATTCGTGCTTTAGTAAATGCGACCAATCCAGCACCTAAGCCACCAGCCGCACCCGCACCTTTTAAATTAACAACATCACTTTTCAAGTCTGTTTTAATTATCTTGCCTAAATGCCTTAGGTTGGCATCCAGTATTTTAACCATTGCAGGCGTAGCGCCTTTTTGTGGGCCAAATACATTAGATGCTCCGGTTTTACCACAGAGAGGATTATTAACATCACTTGCTACAATGATTTTTATTCTCTTGACTGTTGGATTGAGGCCTTTGACATCAATACTGGCAATTTTGTCAAGCATTCCCCCGGCACCATGCTCAGTAATTTCTTTATCGCTTTTATCAATGAAACGAACGCCCAATGCTTGCGCCATGCCAACACCACCATCATTCGTGGCTGAGCCCCCTATTCCGATAATTATTTTCGTCGCACCTCGCTTGGCAGCATCTAAAATAAGTTCGCCGGTACCAAATGTTGTTGTCTTGAGTGGGTTCATTTGTTTTCCACTAACAAGTGGTAACCCTGAAGCTTCAGCCATTTCAATAACGGCCGTTTCACCATCGGCTAACATGCCATATCGTGCAGAAACAGAGTTGCCTGCTGGACCGATGACACGTTTACGAATAAATTTTCCACCAGTCGCGTCAACTAATGATTGCACTGTTCCTTCTCCACCATCTGCCATTGGGACTTTGATACAGTTTGCTTTTGGCAAGACTCTTTTAATCCCTTTTTCCAGTGCGGCAGCAACTTGTAGCGAGGTTAAATTCCCCTTAAAGGAATCTGGTGCAAGAATAATTTTCATAAAAGCGTCCCCCCACGGCAGCAATATAAAAAGTAATTGATTGATATAATAAAGAACATTGTAATTATTGTGCGTGTTTACGAGGTGTTTTGACCTAACTTAACGCTCTAAGCTGGATAGTTTAAGGTATTTACGTGATATTAAAAAATATTTTCATCGTTCATTCCCAGCCAACTCTTCGAGAACAGCTATCAAACCAGTCGTCACTCGAGTCATAGCGCCATAATCGAGTCTATCAGGCGCATCTTTGGCGTTATGATATGCATTATATCTATACGCTGCCGTATCAGTGACCATAAAGGCAGGATAGTTATAGCGCCAAAATGCAGCTTGATCCGATCTTCTCACATCGGGGATTAAGGCTACGGGAGCCGTGAGCCCTTCTGATGGAAATGACATTGATTTACGAAATATTCCTATGCTCTTTTTCAGCAAATGACGTGATGAAAAGTCACTAACAAAAGCTATAAAATTTGCCTTGTTTGGGTAAAACCAACTTAGTGGGGATGGATAAGTTTGACTATCAACCTCGTCTGAAAAATAACCTAGCATTTCCAAAGATAACATCGCAATTATCTTATCCTCTCGTTCATATGATCGCTTGGCGTGGAATAAGCTACCCATATTATCTGTAAGAAAATGAGGATATTCTTCATTGGCAAAGGCAACGAAACGAATTGTGCGCGCTAGTTGTTTCGTCTTTAATTGCCGTGCTATCTCAAGCATTACAGCAACACCCGAGGCATTATCATCAGCGCCCGAAGATAACCAGACAGTATCGTAATGTGCGCCAACTATGATTAGTTCCTCAGGATGAGTTATTCCATAATGTTCAGCAATAATATTTCTGTATTGTAATTTATCACCTAATTCTTCTTCGTAAGGCACCAGCCCTGATTCTTGAAGCGTTTCTGCGATGAAATCTGCTGCGTTATTATAGGCAATGGGATTACTATCATTACGCTCACCAATTTCACCAGCCAGTTTCATTACATGTTGCTCTAATCTGTAAGACAATTCCCTTTGCTCATTCGTTAATGGCGATAAACCCGTTGATATTGATTCTCCAGGCATATTTACACAGAAATAGACCAATACTATTGGACTTAGTAAGATAAATAAGAAAACCGACTGTACTGTTCTAGATGATTTTTTCACTTTATTAAGAATCTTATTAATCGTTATTATTTACATACACTATAGCTTAGAGCGTACATGATGCTCTCAATCCTAATAATTGTTGCTAGAGGTCTGAAAACCCTTATATTTTAATCATCTAGCAGAACATAGCCATATTGATTCGTAGCTATTACACTATGCCTCCGTGAACTTCACCTGAGTGAAGTCATCTACATATATAGAATAAGATAAACAATAAAATAATTCGAAATAAATAGTCCAACGGAGATCAATCATAATGAATTACCTTAAGCTAAGCCTCTTAAGCATATTACTTATCCCGGCATTAGTATTTGCTCATGGTCCAACGCCTTTAAAATTTAATATAGAGGTAGAAGTAAATGCAAGCCCAGATGAAGTATGGACAATGGTTAATAAACTCTGCTCAATAAAAGATTGGAATGAATCGGTTACAGAGTGCTCAGCTACTGGCGAAGGATTAGGTGCTTTTAGAGAACTCACCCTAGATAATGGCGAAGTAATCAAAGAAGAACTAACCAAAGTTCAGGAGGATCGAAAACGAATGCTAACCACTTTAAGAGTGGCGGAAGGCAAACTTATAAAAGGCATGCCAATCAAATCTATGGGTTCTTTTTTATCGGTAAGTGAAAATGGTTCAGGTTCAAAGGTTAAAATTCGCGGCACTGCATATAGCGCATTTGAAGGAAAATCACCGCCACCTGATCAGACTGATGCAGTATGTAAAGCAGCCGTTGAAGAGTTTCACACAAAAACCCTAAATGGCATGAAACAGCTTTTTGAAGCCAAGTAAACGACATCCTTATGAAAGTTAATTTAAATAAAATAGTATTTATTTTAACTTTTTGGGCCTTGGCAAATACTGCCTTGGCCCAAAATTTAGCTTTTATCACCAACCAACTCGAAGATACAGTATCCGTAATCGATACCAGCAGTAAATCGGTTATAAAAACAATTCAGGTCGGAAATAAACCAGCCGGTGTTATGGCCAGCTTTGATAATAAGCATATATATATATCGAACCCTGGAAATCAAGAAATTAGTGTTATCGAAACTGATTCTCTTGAAGTTGTCAAAACCATAACGGTCGGCCAAGCTCCTCTTGCTCTAACTATTAGTCATGATAATCAAACACTGTTCGTTGCAGATTGGTATATGGATAGTGTTTTTTCTGTTAACACCCAAAGCTTTGAAATTAAAAATCAATATAAAGTAGGCGACGCACCATCCGGCCTCGCCATATCAAGTGATGACAAACTCTTATTTGTTGCAAATAAAAAAGATAATTCTGTAATGTTTATTAATATTGACTCTGGAAAAATTCAATCTGAGATTCAAGTAGGCACCGCTCCATTTGGAATTACCGTTGATTATCCTAAACAGCTACTTTATATCGTAAATGTACAATCAGAAGATGTGACTGTAGTAGATATCAAGAAGGCAAAAGTTATTAACTCTTTTCCAGTTGATACTTTCCCTTATATAGTTTCAATTGATGAAGCCAATAACCACTTGTTCGTGACTAATAAAAGAGACAGTTCAGTATCAGTTGTTGATAGAACAACTTTTAAAGAAATAAAAAAAATCTATGTTGGAGAATTTCCAGAAGGAATAAATATCCACCCGGATGGTCAAAGTGTATATGTCGCCAACTGGTTTGATGGCACTGTATCCGTAATTGATACAAACACGTTAGAAGTGACTGAAACTATTGAAACAGGTGAAGGTTCGAGAGCTTATGGTCAGTTTATTATAGAGCGTTAGTCTTCATTCTAATAAACCACTTACCTATATCGTCATGCTGGTTTGACAATATTGCTTCAATAATAGATATCAACACATTAATACTTACTTGCTAATATAGAGGTGCCGATTACTTACACATTTGAAGTATTAAATAATCACTTCAATTTTTACAACAGTATTGGCTCTTTTATTGAATACCTAACAATCACTGTTTTGGAGAAGAATAATGGCTTTGGAAGTTTATTGGGGTAGCGGCAGTCCTTACGCTTGGCGTGTATTGTTAGCGCTTGAAGTAAAACAAATTGATTATGCGAGTAATCGTTTGAGTTTCACTGAAGAAGATCTGAAATCAGTTGAATACTTAGCCATTAGCCCGCGTGGTAAAGTCCCTGCAATTCGAGATGGTTCTGTCACAGTACATGAATCCATTGCAATATTACGCTATCTGGAAGATATAAAACCAGAACCTGTATTATTTGGCAGTGAGCCTGTTGAGCGCAGCAAAATATGGTGCTCAATTATGGAGATCATGAATTATATCGAGCCCAATATTCTAGATTATGCCAGAACTATATTTTATGGAGAGTTATCCGATAAAAAACAAATCGCTATAACAGCCAGAGAAGCCATTCAAGACGAATTAACTAACCTGAATACAAGCTTAGAAAATAAAAACTATCTCGCTTCCGATAAACTAACAGCTGCCGATATCGTTCTTTATCCAGTGATACCCTTTTTGTCCAGAGCAGCAATAAAAGAAAATACTGAAGAAGTAAGCGGCAAATTGAGAGCGATTGATGATAACTATCCTGCCATTGGAGCTTGGTGCAAAAGAATTGAGTCTATTCCAGGTTTTGAAAAGACATATCCACCTCACTGGAAGGAATAGTTCTGCTACTAGAAAGGTTTTAAAGGATGCATTAAATGAAAATAACACTTGCCTTTGATGTCTATGGGACATTGCTTAACACACATGGAGTGGTTACAGCCTTGGAAAAGTTAATTGGCATTCAGGCACAAACCTTTTCACAAACCTGGCGTGATAAACAATTAGAATATTCATTTCGCAGGGGACTAATGCAAAGTTATGATGTTTTTCCTGTCTGTATTAGCGATGCTCTGGATTACTCATGCTTATTTTATAAAACACCATTCACTAATGATGAGAAAAATGAACTTTTACATATCTATAGCACATTACCCGCATTTGATGATGCCATCACGTCCCTTCAAGGACTCAAAAAAACTGACAATCATTTATATGCCTTTTCAAATGGCCCAATAGTGACAATAGAAAAATTACTTACTACTGCAAATATTAGAGAGTATTTCCTGGATATTATTAGCGTTGATAGCATAAAAACCTTTAAGCCATCGCCTGATGTATATAACTACTTTGTAAGCTCCTCTAACGCAGAAAAAGAAAACGCATGGTTAATTTCAAGCAATCCGTTCGATGTGATTGGAGCAGTCTCTGCAGGAATGAAAGCTGTTTGGGTTCAGCGTAATAAAGAGATGGTATTTGACCCATGGGGTATAGAGCCTACGATTACAATCAACAGTCTTTTACAGCTCAAAGAAGATATTTCCGCATATTACAACGAATAGTTGCCAATTTTTCTAAAAGAAAATTGATATAATTAAACTTAGCCTTGCTCTAGTAAATTCCTGAGATCAATCACAGCTGAGTTAGCCCGTGAGATATAAGATGCCATCACCAATGAATGATTTGCAAGGAAACCAAAGCCTGTTCCATTCATGATCATCGGACTCCATACTGCATCCTGAGTCCCTTCTAACTCACGAATGATCTGCCGCAGGCTGACTAATGCATTTTTCTTTTGTAATACATCATGTAAATCATATTCAATGGCATGCATAAAATGGATTAAAGCCCAACACGTTCCTCGCGCTTCATAAAAAACATCGTCTATTTCCAACCAGGGTGTTTTAACTTCCATTAAGTCCGGTTTGACTGTTGAATGTGTTGCTTCAAAATCCCCTTCAAGATCTGTATTAACCCTTGCTTGACCAACACTCGCACTTAAACGTTGCGATAAACTTCCTAGACGTTTTTCAATGATTGCCAGCCAGTCACGCAGATTGTCTGCACGTGCAAAAAATTGTGCATCTTGCTCGTTCGGATCAGATAAGCGAATTAGATAATTTTCGAGTGCATTAATACCTTTTTGATATTCACTTTCCGTAGCAGGTAAAATCCAGGACTCTGAATCAAAATGAAACTGTGGGTCAGCCGTCATAAGGTCATTGTCTTCTACAGACTGTGTCTGTGAACGACTAAAGTCATTACGCATTGCCCTTGCCAAATCACGTATCTGTGTTAAGACACCAAACTCCCAAGAAGGAATATTATCCATAAAGACACTGGGGGGCATGATGTCATTGCTAAGGTAACCACCACGTTTATATAACAATGTTTCAGCGACTTCGATCATCGTTGCAGTCGTGACAAAACCAGTTACGTAATCTGTACTACCCTGATTTCGATATTGGCTTTGTTTCTGAACATCGAACACATCAGACTCCGTATCCCAATAAAACATTAAAAACAGCATAATAAAAATGATTACGCCGACAATAGCGAGTACTGGTTTGCTTTTTTCTTTTAATGTATTCATATAAGTTTATTATTTAATTTACATTTACATTGGGTTTAACTTTTAATATTCAAGTCGACTTATTGAATTAATGAAAATAGGGTGGTGCATTTCTCTGCGTTGTTACAAGTAGTCGATATACACTCGCTTATATGTACTTAAATGGCCGTGGGGTTGATGTTGATCATGTACAAGCCTACGCTTCATATACAGTCGCAGCAGAAAATGGCGTATTTCTCGCAAAAACGTCTGCGAAAGTCTGATAGACAAAATGAGCTCAAGCAAGCGAACAAACGCTGAAATGTTGAGCAAAGAATATTTAGAACAGTATAAATAATAAATTTTTCTTTCGCCCTGCCGATATAGTCTTCAGTTCACTAATTACAATGGTAAGCAAGCATGCCGACTCTAAAATATATATCATTGATATCCTTATCATTATTTAGCATTCAAGCTAATTCATTAAATCTGGCTGGTGCAGAACAAACGTTTACCGAAGGGCTATACGACAATAGATCCTGTAACGACCTGTATATGCAAGCCTCCGCCCTAGAACAAAAGACGTTTCACTATAAAACAAATTACTATAGTGACCAACGCGTCGCTAGCTATGCATTGGCCGTAGTATCTCCCGCGCTCTACTTCTTTGGATATGCCCCTTACCAAAACCATCTTGATCAAAAACGCTCACAACTAGCGAGTAGTGAAATTGAACATGTACGTTTACGCATGGCAGAAAAGCGTTGTTTTGAACAAAGCTGAAACTGAGTAAATTCAGCCCAGAAGACTAACCAATCACTGAATAGTGAATATTTAATTGAATATTCACTATTTACGATCTATCATTCCACGTATGAAAAATGCTGCCCTACAGTTAAATAAAGTTAATCCTGCCGACATCATCCTTGAAGCAGCCGTAAACCGTTTTAGTGAATACGGTTATAACAAGACGACAATGGCCGAAATTGCTAAAGATGCAGGTATGTCAGCGGCAAACATCTATCGTTATTATAAAAATAAAGAAGAAATTGCTGCAGCGTGCGCTAAAGACTGCATGTGCGAACGGCTTGATATTCTTAAATCTGTTATTCGAGATAGGAATCTGACTGCCGCGGAAAAACTGGAAAAATATGTGCTAGGGACACTTCACGCGTCACAGAAAATGCTATCAGAAAACAAAAAGATAGATGAAGTTGTAATGGAAATTACAAAAAACAGATCTGACTTAGTTCATAATAAAATAAACAACGAAAATGCACTTATAACGGAAATAATCGCATATGGAAATCAGACTGGTGAATTTGACGTCGATGATGTCATCGATACGGCTGCTGCAATCCACTCAATGCTAGTCCTATTTGATGTGCCAATGTTTACACACCTTTTTACCAAAGAAGAGTTTGAGAAAAAGGCGCTATCCGCTGTGAAACTATTAATCACCGGACTTAAAAAACGGTAAAAAACCATATTTAAAGTGAATATTTTATAAAATATTTAATATTAACGGGCTAAAACTGAGGTCGATATGAACTGGATTGAAACATCTTACCCAAAATGGGTTTTGCAACACCGATGGTATATTATATTTTTCAGCCTAGTCTTTGTCGCCCTTGCTGCCAGCGGCGGGCGTTTACTCAACTTCACCACCAGCTACCGAGTATTCTTCAGTGAAGATAACCCTCAATTATTAGCATTTGAAGCGCTCGAAAATACCTATATCAGAAATGATAATGTCCTAATCGTCTTCGAGCCTAAAGACGGTAACGTATTTAGTCGTGAAGTCTTGAGTCTGATTGAAGAAACTACAGAAAAATCCTGGCAAGTACCCTACTCCAATCGTGTTGATTCTATAACTAACTTTCAACATACCGAGGCCGAGGAAGATGATCTGATAGTACGTGATTTAGTCATAAATGCAGGAAGCTTATCTGAGCAGGAGTTAAACAGAATAAAAAATATAGCTACAGCTGAACCCCTTCTAGTACATCGATTAATCTCAACCAGTGGCCATGTCACGGCAATTAATATCACCGTCCAATTACCCCGCATCAACGAAATGGTTGAAACGCCAGAAGTCGTCACTTATGTCAGAAACCTTGCGGATGAGATACGTGAAGCGCACCCGAATGTGAATGTTTACCTCACCGGCATGATAATGATGAACAATTCGTTTTCTGAGTCCTCGAAAAATGATATGGCATCGATAGTCCCAATCAGCTTTGGTGTGATGTTATTACTACTAGCACTACTCGTTGGTGGGTTCATTGGAACATTTGCCACCTTGCTAGTCATTATGTTTTCGATCATGTCGGCGATGGGCATTGGCGCTTACGCTGGCATGCCACTCTCACCACCATCGGCTAGCGCGCCAACAATTATTCTTACAGTTGCAATCGCAAACTGCGTGCACATATTGGTTACATTTCTTCATAGTATGAGACATGGCATGGCAAAAAATGATGCTTTATTAGAAAGCCTACGTTTAAATCTGCAACCTGTGTTTTTAGCAAGTGTTACGACAACATTAGGTTTTTTAACGATGAACTTTTCTGATGTGCCGCCATTCGGACACCTAGGTAACTTCGTTTCCATAGGTGTCATAGTTTCTTTCATCCTTTCTGTATCATTACTTCCTGCACTAATTTCACTCCTGCCTGTTAAAGTGAAAGAGATAAAAGAAGACGATAACAGGTTGATGGCAAAATTCGCTGAGTTTGTTATTGCCAAGAAAAATTCAATCTTTTGGGTAATGATGGGCATAATCGTTTTATTAGTTGCTGCATTACCACGTAATGAGCTAAACGATATATTCGTTCATTACTTCGACGAGTCTGTTGCATTCAGAACGGATTCAGATTTCACAACAGATAACCTTACTGGCCTTTATAATATCGAATATTCACTTAAGGCAGGCAATGAAGGTGGTATCAGCGACCCTGCATTTTTAGAAGAGATAGAGAACTTTGCTAATTGGTATCGAGAACAACCCGAAACCTTGCACGTGAATATCTATACCGATATTGCAAAACGACTCAATAAAAATATGCATGCAGATGATGAGTCATTTTATAAAATTCCTGATGAACGAAACTTAGCGGCACAATATTTATTACTCTATGAAATGTCGCTGCCTTACGGCCTCGATCTAAATAACCAGATTAATGTCGATAAATCAGCAACACGTATGACAGCAACATTGAAAACAATATCATCAAATAACTTGATAGATCTTGAAGGTAGAGCACAACAATGGCTAGCTGGTAATACGACGCACATCGCCCAGGCAGACGGTAGTGGTACGTCTATTATGTTTGCGAATATCGGCAAACGTAACATTGTCAGTATGCTAATCGGAACGACAGTCGCATTAATCTTGATCTCCATTGTATTAGTGTTTGCACTACGCTCTATTAAAATTGGGGTCATAAGCCTGGTTCCCAATCTGGTTCCTGCCGCTATGGGTTTCGGACTTTGGGGCTTAACTGTTGGTGAAATAGGTTTGTCACTGTCTATTGTAACGAGTATGAGTCTGGGCATTGTCGTTGATGACACCGTGCATTTCCTCAGCAAATATCTACGTGCCAGACGTGAAAAGGGTTTGAATTCAGAAGATGCCGTACGCTACGCCTTCAAAACTGTTGGCCGTGCATTATTGATAACATCAATCGTACTTGTGGCTGGATTTTTAATCCTGGCTACGTCCAGCTTTGAACTAAATTCGGGTATGGGATTATTAACAGCAATTATCATCGCCTTTGCAATATTTGCTGATTTCTTATTCCTACCAGCCATACTAATGAAAATTGAGGGTAAAACTAATGAAAACAATATTGATACTACCGATACTGTTAACACTGCTGCTTAATACAGCCTATGCTGAAACGCCGGAAGAAAAAGGTTTAGCTATCGCAAACGAAGCAGATAAGCGTGATACAGGTTGGACAGATCAAGTAGCCAATATGAGTATGCTTTTGAAAAACAAACAGGGTGACTCAAGTGTACGAGTTATGCAGATTACAACACTTGAAGTGCCGGGTGATGGTGATAAAAGCTTGATCACATTTGATGCTCCTAAAGATATTAAGGGCACTGCTTTTCTTAGTCATACGCATTCATTAACACCTGATGATCAGTGGCTATACTTACCTGCATTAAAACGCGTGAAACGCATTTCATCTTCTAATAAGTCAGGTCCCTTTGTTGGTAGCGAATACGCCTATGAAGATCTCTCTTCACAAGAAGTAGAAAAGTATAAATACAAATGGTTGCGTGACGAGACGCTTAATGGTCGCGATAGTTTCGTCATCGAACGTTTCCCGCAATATGAACACTCCGGCTATACCCGCCAAATTGTCTGGCTGGATAAAGAAATGTATCAACCACTTCAGCTCGAATTCTTTGATAGAAAAAATTCACAGTTAAAAACATTAGAGTTTCTTGGCTACAAACAATATCTTGATCAATATTGGCGCCCCGATAGTATGCAAATGACAAATCATCAAAACGGCAAGAGTACGACCCTGAGTTGGACTGATTATAAATTTAAAAATGGTTTAAGCGATAGAGATTTTGATAAAAATACACTCAAGCGCGCTAGATAGGAAAAACTACAAACAGGGAGAAGGACAAACGGAAATAGAATGAGAACATATAAACAATATTTATTTCTATTTTTAATTGCATCAACAAGCACCCTATCCTATGCGGGCGAGTGGAGTGGTTTTGCTGGGTTAGAATTCAGGGGCTTTAACCAAACAGCACAAGACACACGACAAGACCACGACACCAATTTCTCATTTGTATTTGAACCCGAGTATTTTCATGAATGGGATGATGGTGATCAAAGTATCGCCTTTGTGCCTTATGTTCGTGTTGATGAAAACGATAACGAACGAACACATTTCGATATTCGTGAATTAACTTATTTAAAAGTTGCCGAGCGCTGGGAATTACGTCTCGGAATAAGAAAAGTATTTTGGGGTGTCACTGAGTTTCAACACTTGGTTGACATCATCAATCAAACTGACCTGGTTGAAAACCTCGATACCGAAGATAAATTGGGTCAACCAATGATGAACCTCGCTCTGATCAATGATTGGGGCACAGTCGATCTGTTTGTCATGCCCTATTTCCGTGAACGAAATTTTCCAGGTACCTCAGGTAGATTAAGATCGATTCCAGAGACGCGACAAGATCGCTCACAATTTGAATCTGCCGCAAAAGAAAAACATATCGACCTTGCTGCTCGCTACACACACTACATTGGTGACTGGGATATTGGTCTAGCACATTTTTATGGCACTAGCAGAGAACCACGCTTACTGTTTAGTATCGATAGTGGCGGTAATCCTTTTATTATTCCGTTCTATGACATCATCAACCAGACCTCGGTCGATATCCAAACCACCAAGGGCAATATGCTGTGGAAATTTGAAGCCTTGCATCGCAGCGGTCAAGGCACGACCTACAATGCACTTGCAGGCGGATTTGAGTACACCTTTGTCGGTATTATGGATACCGCTCTCGATCTAGGTGTGCTCAGTGAATATCACTATGATGACCGCGATGAATTATCCATGAACATATTTGAAGACGATATCGCCATCGGTGCGCGTCTCGCATTCAATGATGTTCAATCAAGTGAAGCACTTGTTGGTGTCGTATGGGACAGAGACAACGGTGGTAAATTCTTCAATATCGAAGCCAGCAGGCGACTCGGTGATAGCTGGCTACTTGAGCTACAGGGCCGTTTCTTCTTTAATCAAAAACGCAGCGATCTGGCATTTTTTGTGAGCCGAGATGACTATACTGAATTATTCCTGACCTATAACTTCTAGTTTTTCCTTCATAAATAAGCACTTAAAATTTAAAACTATTGAGTGAACTGCTCATTTAATATTTTACTTGAAAGTTCTCTAAATGTTCTCTTATAATGGCTCGTCCCTGAAAACCCCACACTGTTTTCAAGACATGACTCCCCAGTCACTTCTAGTACAGGACGTACTGGCATCTGCTCAGGCAGATTTAGCTAAGAAATTACACATTCGATGCTTTTGTTGAACAAGCCTTAAGGATGAGGCTTGCTCAACAACCTACCCTGTGCGGAGAATAATAATGACACTAAAAACCTGGCCGCGGGTCATTGCCTTGGCCGATATGAACGCCTTCTTTGCATCAGTCGAACAAGTACACAACCCGGATTTAATGGGTAAGCCGATTGGGATAACCAATGGTTTAACCGGCACCTGCATTATTACTTCCTCTTATGAAGCACGCGCCTTTGGTGTATGCACTGGCATGCGTGTCAAAGAGGCAAAACGACTTTGTCCCGACTTTATCCAGATACCCGCCAACCCGGTGCTCTATGCCAAAGTCTCAACGCGGATTATGGACTCACTACAAGACATCTCCCCTGACATAGAGATTTTTTCTGTCGATGAAGCCTTTATCGATCTCACTCGTTGCAAAAAAGTATGGAACGCCACACCGGAAGTGATCGGCATGATGATTAAACGAAAAGTATTCAGTGTGTCGAAAGTAAAATGCTCTGTCGGCATTAGCGGAGATAAATCCACTGCCAAGTGGGCGGCTAAGCTGATGAAACCCGATGGCCTCACCATCATCCCACCATGGGAAGCAGCGGCAAAACTAAGAGGCGTCCCTGTAACAGAACTCTGCGGTGTTAATAAAGGTATCGGTGCTTTCCTAGCAAAGCGCGGTGCCTTTACTTGTGGTGATGTTGCTCGATTACCGATTAGCGTATTAGGTCAGCGCTTTGGCAACCCCGGCAAACGGATATGGTATATGTGCCAAGGTAAAGACCCGGACAAGGTGCAGAATAATATTAAACCACCAAAGTCTATTGGCCATGGCAAAGTGATGCCTCCAAACACAACAGCGAAAGATACGATCTATATGTATCTAATCCACATGGCTGAAAAAGTCGCACAACGCTTACGAAAGCATGCTCTAACTGCGCAGCGCTTTTATATCGGCTTAAAAATAAGGCATGGCTGGTTGGGCAATAAATTCAAGATAGAATTCCCGAGCAACGATAGCAAGCCTCTTATCGATCTATGTAAAATTGTCATGTATCAATACTGGCATGGCGAAGGCGTACATCAAGTACAGTTAACCGCTTTAGACCCACGAGCAGAAAAGGGACAGGTTGATTTATTTGAAGATGATGACATAAAGAATCATCAATTAAATAAAGCATTAGATAACATCAATGAACGCTATGGCGAATTCACATTAGCGCCGGCCAATTTATTAAACCGATCAGACATGCCAAATGTTATCGCACCGGCATGGAAGCCCTATGGGCACAGACAAACAATACAAGATGCAAACTTAGAGAAAAAAGAATCTGACGAATGATGTAAAACAGATAGTAATATCAGTTAACAAAAAACCTACTAGCAGGAAGATTATCGTGTAAATGGTGTCCATCAGTAAGTGCTTTTGGTTGTTATTAGGGAATAAAAAGTGTATTTCCATGGGGTGTATTGCTATTGTATCTCGTCACCTGAAACTCAATAGACTATAATCCGCCGTCTTTTACTCCTATAGTTGTCCAAACAGGTCAATGTATGCTTGATTATTAGTAGGAAATACAAAAATTTTAGATGACTCTCTTGCAGAAATGCTTGCAAAGAGATTCGATAAAACTGTGAAATTTTATGCATTATCGTATAGCTAAGAAAAATTTTTATCATCAATGGAGTAAACAATTTTGAGTGAAAAACTTCCAAGACCATGTGCGGTATGTACCGTATGTCACACCTATATTAGAAATGCGAGCATGATCAACTATGCTTGTGGACTAATGATTGATGGCAAAAGATGCAAAGGTGCATGGCAGGGGGCATTAAAAGTTGAAGATTGGGAAGAATGTCAATCTTGCCATGCCACAGATACTAATTGCGATTCATGTAACGGTGAAGGATGGTCATTTATCAGGAAGTAATCAAGTACGCCTACTCTGTTAATGTTCACAAGTTGATGTTCGTCTATTGAGGTAATTGTCTATAATTTTTTTTGCATCTAAAAAAATCTTTTTGACAATAAAATTTGTTTTTAATTTTATAAGCATAATTTTAACTCCATATAAAACACTTATATTCGCTTAATTAAGTCCGCACTATTATTACTTGGTTTATTGACTGCAGATGAGATCAGATGACACCCCATCTCCTCACTCGGACAGGGTTTTAATAAATCATACGCGCCCTCTTTTATCCATCGATCATAATCATCACGATCTAATATTACAGGCATACGATGATGAATAGTTGTCATCATTGCATTTGCTTGTGTAGTTATGATGGTAAATGTTTCCATCGCTTCTCGTTTTTCCCATAAGCCGGCAAAACCGAAATAGTCGTCATTTAGAGGATAAATAGCATAGGGTTGTTTATTGCCTTTGCTTCCCTGCCATTCATAAAAACCGGACACGGGAATGATGCAACGCTGTTTCTTGTATGCAGTTTGAAAATACGGTTTTTCTCTGAGAGTTTCTGCTTTGGCATTGATGGGCTTTATTTTAATATCGGACTTTGTCCACGAGGGCACCAACCCCCAATTAAGGGATGCAAATTCTTTGCAATTATTATCTAATCGGATAACCGTACAATCAGCGGAAGGTGTGATGTTATAACTAGTCTTGGTTTCGATAGAACTATCAACGCCAAATTGTTTAGCTATTTTTTTCTTATCGCTATTAAAATAGAATCGACCACACATAGCGCAATAGTATAATTGATGTGTAAATGATATAACTAAATCTATGATAAAAAACGTATTAGGTACTATGCTTGAGCCTTGCTGCGATGAACTGGATACCGGTTATTTTCGTAATGGCAAGTGTGAGACTTGCGATAATGATGTCGGAATGCATACCGTCTGTGCCGAAATGTCCGATAGCTTTCTGGAATTTTCCAAGAAAAGTGGCAATGACCTTTCCACACCAGTAGAGGCATATGATTTTCCCGGCCTTAAAGCTGGCGATAGATGGTGCATCTGTCTGCCTCGCTGGATCGAAGCATTGGAAGAAGGGGTAGCCCCCAAAATTCTTTTACGCTCTACGGATTCTTCCGTCTTAGAGCACGTGCCATTAGAAGTACTGGAAAAATATGCCATTAGAGATGATTAGCCAATTTAAAATAGCATGCTCTACATTGTTCTAATTACAACGTTGGCTGTCGCCTCGGCAATTGGTCTACATTATTCCGCCCTAGTAAGTACAACAAAATTGCTAAGCCATTTCCATGGCGCTCACCCAGCAAGTATCGTCCTCGCCTTGTTTCTCGCAGTACTAGCGCACCTTTCAGAAATAGTTATCTTCGCTATCGCATGGCAAGTAATGTACAGCATGGAACTCATAACCTTTTCGGTTGAGTCACCCACATTCCTGGATATTGTCTACTTTTCGGGAACAACTTATACCACTGTTGGTTATGGCGATATTGTATTAACAGGTCATGGTCGCATCATGTCAGTTGTTGAAGGCGTAATGGGGCTAGTGCTTATTGCATGGACAGCCTCGTTCACCTATTTTGAAATGAATAGAAAGTGGCTCAAAAACGCTTAAATCTAATTAAGTCGTCAATAGCCTATTGTTAGTTTTATTTATCCAGAGACTGCCCAGAACAGCTATAGCTAAATTGAATAACAGTCCAATCAAACCCGGATGAAAACCATAGATTTTTCCATTCTGCACAAAATCAAAACCACCGAAAGCTAAATATAGAGACAAAGCCACGCCAAAAACGATTCCTATAAACGTGGGTAACGCCTGCATGCCTCGCCAGTGAATACTCAACATAAATGCAGGTACAAGCTGAATCAGAATATCAAACTTCCTATCCAATAATTTTATTAATGAGGCTTTATCACTGAGATAGATAGCTAACCACACTAAAAAGATTATCAAACACCAGGAAAATATTTTTCCCATAAAGGTTAGCCGTGCTTCACTGGCATTTGCATCGATAAACCGTCCATAGATATCTTTACTTAACATGGATGAAATAGATAACAAGGCAGAGTCAGCGGTCGACATCATTGCAGCGAGAATTGCAGCATAAAGAATGACAACCAGCCAATAACCCAATACTGAATTTTGTTGAATCATCGACATGATAATACCCAAGACACGATCGGTGTCAGTACCTAATAGCCCTGGAACATAGGCAATGGCATAGATTCCGGTAATGACGGCAATCAAAGATGTAAATAATGGTGCGAAAGCTATTAGTGCCAGACCTTGCCTTAAGACTTTCTCAGAACGTGCTGCATAGATACGTTGAATGGCTTGCGGGTAAAGTGTCGAACCTAGTCCAATAATAATGATATAACTGAGCCACTCCCGTAGGCGGTTTGCATCGGGCACATTGACCTTTGCAACTTCAGGCGACTGTTGAATTATATTCGTTGCGAGTGAAATCGGCCCAAATTGTTTATATAACATAAATAATAAAAGACTAAAGCCAACCATCAACACCAGTCCCTGAATAACATCTGTCCAGGCAACGGCACGAATACCACCCAGCGTGCCATACACCACCATGATCAATGTTAACAAGATGACACCTTGTCGATAGGCTGTATCAGGATCAGCCATCGATAAACCTTGCATTGCACGCCCCATCGCCATCAGTTGCGCCAATAAATAATTGCTCAGCACAACCACGAGGATTAACGTTGCAATCACATTAATCCAGTTTGAATTAAAACGGTGTTGAAGATAATCGGTCGGTGTTATGAAGTCATACTGTTTCGCATAGGCATAAAGCCTTGGTGCTAAGATTAAAAAGCAGGCCACTATTGCCGTCATAAAATGAATACACATTATCCATGCGAATCCAATTCGATAGGCCTTGCCGGAATAACCAAACAAAGTATTACCACTGTATTGTGTCGCGTATAAGGTAAGGAAAATGACGACTAGACCAAAGCCGTTACCTGCAAGGTAAAAATCTTTTAAGGTATTCTCTTGTCTCGCACGGTAACCAAGAAAACCAACAAATATTAAAGAGCAAAGATAAGTACTGATAAATACCCAGGCTGTTTGGTCAAAGACTTCGTTATTCATCTTGTGTCACATCCGTGTCCCAGGGATAGCGTAATAATAAGAATGCGGTAAACATAGAGGCACAAATTGATACGGCAATCGCTATTACAACCCAGAGTGGTAGGCCCAACACGAATGAAGTTGATTCTTCTGGCCAATACCAAGGTATTCCAATAACCAGCAACACAAAATAGATAGCACAAATCCAGTAAGGTCGTTTCATAATAGATACAGCAGGCTTTGTTATTATAATTTTTCTTTTAGATTGAGATATCCGGGTAAGCCAAGAATATCTTTCACCTCATCAAAACCGACCATCTTGCCTTCAAGACTTTGCGTATGCCCTTCACGTTTAAAAACCTCGGCCATCTCGCGCATACAATGTGCTGTCATTAAAACAGAATCTATTGGTGCAACAACTATTTTAAAACCCATCTGTTCAAGTTCTTCTGCACTTAAAATAGGCGTCTTGCCTAATGCCAGCATATTAACAAGCTTTGGATATTCAACACGCTTACAAATTTCTTCTAATTCACCTATCGATAAAGGTGCTTCTATAAATGCAACATCGGCACCGGCATCGCAATAGCGATTAATGCGGTCAATAGCATCATCAAGTCCGTCTGTCTCTCTGGAATCTGTACGAGCAATAAAAATAAAATCAGAATCCTGCCTCGCTGCAACTGCCGCTTTAAATTTCATTAGCATCTCATCTGCGGGTATCACTACTTTGCCGCCGAAATGTCCGCAACGTTTGGGGAAGACCTGATCTTCTAGGATAATACCCGCTGCACCTGAACCTTCGAATTCATTTACACAGCGCATGACATTATGTAAATCACCGTGGCCGGTGTCAGCATCAGCAATAACAGGAATTGAGACGCGATGTGCCATACGTCGAGTTGCATCGACCATCTCCGACATACCAAGAAAATTTAAATCGGGTAATCCATAGAGGCTGGCACTCGTGCCAAATCCACCTATAAAAACTGAGTCAAACCCACACTGTTCTACCATGACCGCCGTTAGAACATCATGGGCACCTAGCGTGCTTATTACTCCAGGTTTTTCTATCAATTTACGCATTTGGGCTGCTGGGCTTGGTATGGCTGACATTGATCTGCTCTCCCAATAAATTTAATGTAGGATTAGTGTTATGTGTCTCAGGCATAAATTGTACTACAGTGATACTCAGGTTTAATCATCATTATATTATTCAATAAATTGGAGAGTAATTATGGCAGAAGGTAGTAATGGCAGTGTACTGATGGGCATGATTTGGATGTTCATCATTTCCCTTCTTTTATTTTGGTTGCCCGGTTTAGGTTCATTGATCGCAGGTATTGTTGGTGGGAAACAAGCGGGAGGTGTTCTAGCCGGCTTAATGGCCGCTTTGTTACCTGGTCTTCTTGTTGCAATAGGTTTGTTCTTTGCTGGCACTATGCTAACAACCTTACCCGTTATTGGTGCTACGCTCGCTGGCTTGGGTTTATTACTCTATGTACTCTACATCCCCCCATTGATTATTGGTGCATTGATTGGTGGTTTGCTTGCCTAATCAAGGATTGATTTAGATCAACACGGGAATAGTAATACCTCTTAAAATAATAAATGTAATAATTTATTCATAAAGGAAGATATGCATGTTCGAACTCGCAGAAATAGGACACACGCTAGGTAAAACTGAATATAAAAAGCGTGTGCCTGAACTAAGAACCAAACTACTCGATATTCAAAACAAACTCCGCGATGATAACTTCCCTGTAATGATTCTAATCTCAGGTGTTGATGGAGGCGGCAAAGGCGAAATCATCAATCTGCTCAATGAATGGATGGACCCACGAGGCATTCAGACACATGCTTTTGGCGTACCCAGTGAAGATGAAAGACAACGCCCACCCTATTGGCGCTACTGGATGGCTCTCCCTGGCACTGGAGAGATTGGTATTTTTATAGGCTCATGGTATAGCGAACCCATTGCAAAGTGCGTTACTGGGAAAAATGATTATGCCGATCTGGATGCAAACCTCATCCACGTTAAAAATATTGAGCGTGAACTGGCTGACGATGGAATGCTAATCATCAAATGCTGGGTACATATGAGCAAAGAGCGTCAAAAAGCGAAACTTGAGGGATACCAGAAAGACCCTGAAACTAGATGGCGTGTTACTAAAAAAGACCTAAAACACCTGAAACTCTATAATAAATTTACCAGCATTGCCGAACGTGTTGTTCGTGAAACAAGTACTGGGCATTGTCCGTGGTTAATCGTTGATGGCACCGATATCAAACATAGTAGCGTTACTGTTGCAGAACACATACTCGAGCGCATCGACTCACATATAAAATCACTCGCTAATAAAGAACAACCCGAAGAAAGTAAACTTACAGATGTCGGAAAAAAATTCAGTCTATTAAAATCATTAAACCTTAATAAGACAATCAGCAAAACAAACTACAATAACAAACTGGAAAAATATCAAGGTAAACTAAACCAACTAGCGCGTGAAGCAAGGCTTAAAAACTGCTCCTCCACATTGGTTTTTGAAGGTTGGGATGCTGGCGGTAAAGGCGGTGCTATTCGGCGTATCACTCATGCACTTGATGCAAGACAATATCGTGTTATTCCTATTGCAGCACCAACCGACGAAGAAAAAGCACATCATTATTTATGGCGTTTTTGGAGACATGTCCCAAAAGCAGGACATATCACGATATATGACCGTAGCTGGTATGGCCGTGTTTTAGTTGAACGAGTGGAAGGGTTTGCATCAAAAGAAGAGTGGCTTAGAGCCTATACTGAGATCAATGATTTTGAAGAAGAACTTTTCGATGCAGGAACATTGATCATCAAATATTGGCTGCATATTGATCAAGATGAACAAGAACGTCGTTTTAAAGAGCGTGAAAAGATCAGTTACAAAAAACACAAGATAACTGAAGAAGATTACCGTAACCGTAAAATGTGGAATCAGTATGAAGCAGCGGTTGACGACATGGTCACCCGCACCAGCACTGAATATGCGCCTTGGCATCTTATCGAAGCAAATGACAAGCGCTACGCAAGGATAAAAGTATTAAAAACATATTGTGATGCCTTAGAAAAACGATTGGATTAGGAGAATAATTTCTTTCAAATCCACGATATATAGTGTTTTTAGCTTAATTTTCCACTACAATTGCTGGTATAACAAAATCACAACGGTTATTCCGCGAAATCACAATTGCAACAAATACTTACGAAAATCTTCTCGCGAAATAATAAGGGTCCGAAATAATGTCTCGAATCCTACCAATCGCCCTACTCTCCCTTTTATGCCTTAATAGTGCAAACGCTGATCTCTATAGCGCCAGTAATGCCTTATCCCGTGGGGATTATGAAACTGCTGTTGCAGAATTTACAATATTAGCTGAAAAAGGAGATGACAAAGCCCAGGCTAACTTGGGTTATATGTACTATGCAGGAGAAGGTGTCCCTCAAGATTATCAACAAGCCGTCTATTGGTATCGAAAAGCGGCAGTACAAGGCAATAGAGATGCTCAATATAATCTTGCTGTTTCATATGCCTTTGGTGAAGGTGTAGCACAAGATCTAACTGAAGCCGCAATCTGGTATCGTCGGGCAGGTGAACAAGGACATGTTGTTTCTCAATATAGCCTTGGCATTTCCTATGCTTACGGCGAAGGCGTCCCACAAGATCAGACAGAAGCGGCGCGTTGGTTCACAAAAGCAGCAAACCAAGGTTATGCCAGGGCTCAAGTTCAGTTGGGTAGTATGCACCACACTGGCGAAGGCGTAACCCAGGATTATTCTGAAGCAGTACGTTGGTATCGCATGGCAGCAGACCGTGGTGATGCAACAGCACAATACAATCTTGGCACAATGTACCGATCGGGCAAAGGTGTTGAACAAAACTATGCACAGGCAAAACGTTGGTTTAGACAATCCGCAGATCAAGGTTATGCCGCCGCGCAAAATGAATTGGCAAGCCTTGAACGTTCTGCTGGTGCTAATGTTGCCACGCGAACAATTCAGGTAAAACCTGAAATTTATCCAACTGAATCGATCGAGCCGATAGCCCAAGAAGAACTACCCGAATCAATAGCAGAAGATTTACCTGTTCAGGAAGAAAAACTTGCATCAAATGAGACAAGCGCACCTACTTCTGAGACAAAACAAATAAGTGAAGGATCAAGTACCGATGAACCCACTAAAAAACCTCTATTTAGTGTAGACAAGAAAGACCTGCTAACACTCGATAGTTCGCAATTGGATATTCCAGAACCGATTGTTGAGTCAGTGGCGACTGCTACTCCTGTCCCCGACATCAAAAAGGAAGTTGCCGCAGAAATTGAAACTCCGCTCGAAACAGAAATAGCTGAAGTTGCTACAACAGAGCTTGCATCTGTTGACGAAGCTGAATCTAAAAAACCTGAAGTCTCTGCAATGCACAAAGCCATGGGTCTACCTCAACCTGAACCAGCTCAAGAAAAAGGCGAAACTTCTGAAAACTTATTTACAGCGATTGGAAATTTATTTTCCAGTGATGACGGTACTAAAAATGAAGGTATTGAGGAGAGCCCAGAGGCAATAGAATCAACTACGTCTATTGCTGAAGATCAGCCTCCCACTGAAGTCATTGCGTCAGAAACTGCTGCAGAAGAATATGTCGCTGCAGATGACCCCACCCTTTTAACAAATGAACCTGTTGATATCGAAGAAGTTATTGCGCAAGAAACTGCTGCAGAAGAATATGTCGCTGCTGAAGACCCGACCCTTCTAACAAATGAACCTGCTGATATCGAAGAAGTTATTGCGCAAGAAACTGCTGCAGAAGAATATGTCGCTGCTGAAGACCCAACCCTTCTAACAAATGAACCTGCTGATATCGAAGAAGTTATTGCGCAAGAAACTGCTGCAGAAGAATATGTCGCTGCTGAAGACTCAACCCTTCTAACAAATGAACCTGCTGATATCGAAGAAGTTGTTGCGCAAGAAACTGCTGCAGAAGAATATGTCGCTGCTGAAGACCCGACCCTTCTAACAGAATCTACCGATGCCGAACAAGTTGAAGAAGAAACTGAAACTTCTGGCGGTTTCTTTTCTGCAATTGGCAAATTCTTCTCTGGTGAAGAAAAACAAGCTGAGCCTGAAATATTCCAAGAAGAAACACAGAAAGAAGAAGACAGATTAATTGCAAAGCTTGACGACCCAACACCCGCAATAGAAGAGATTGAGCTTGCACAAGATGTAGAGGATGAATTATCACAATACAGTGTCGAGGCAGGTCGACGCGCACTGTCATACAACGATTACGAAGAAGCAGAAAAGCAATTCAGACCATTGGCAGAAGCTGGAGATAATGAGGCACAATCACATCTTGGTTCACTCTATTACGCCGGCAAAGGTGTTGAACAAAGTATTGATGACGCTTTTAGTTGGTATAAGAAGGCAGCAGATCAAGGCAATGTCGATGCTCAGTACAGTATTGGCAACATGTTCCTACTCGGTGAGAGCGTTGAACAGAATAATGAGAAAGCGGCTAAATGGTATGAACGAGCAAGTGAACAAGGTCATGTTGCAGCGGCTAGCAATCTCAAAAACATTCAAAAACTTAATGCTTTAAACCGTGAGAACAAGTTAGAACAGCACGCAGTGGCAGAACAAGTAATTGATGAAGACACCTCATCTGAGGCAACAACTGTAAAAAGTTATGCTGCGGGTGATGCACCTTCTACTGAATCATTACAAACATACTCCGATACTGAACCTTCAGAAGTAGTTACCCGTATTGATACCAATTCTGAAGCAGAAACATCTGTGGATGTACCCACAATCAAAGACGAAGAAGCAAAGCAAACAGTAGTTGCAGATACAAGTATGGAGCCTGAATCTTCAGAGCAGTCAGAATTTTTTGAGAGTTTATTTGGAAAGAGTGAACCGGAGTCAACTGCATTAAAAGAGGATGACAACATCAACCTCAATGCTACTGAGTCTGTTGAGGAAAGTGTAACAGAAGCAACTGTTAGTCAAATAGAGAACGATACAGATGAATCATCCCTTACAGTAACTGAAGAAGCAGAAGTTGAGAAGGAATCAGAAAAAGCTGAAGGATTATTTGGCTTCTTTGGAAAAATGTTTTCTTCTGACAAAGAAAAAGAAGTTATAGATGAGACGGAAAACAAAACTACAATCTCTGAAGAAATAACGAAGACAGAATCAGTACTCGAAGAGCCAACAGTTGCTAATAGTGAAATAAGTATTGTTGAACAACGCATTGAGTCTATTAATCCAAAAACGGAATTAGAAAAATTACGCACGTTAGCAATTCAAGGCGATCCGGAAGCGCAATACAAGTTGGGCACACTTTATTATTCTGGCGATGGAGTAAAACAAGATTTTCCCGAATCTGCTTTATGGTATAGACGTGCAGCGCAACAAGGCAATGCAGATGCTCAATATAGTCTAGGAAATTTGTATTTGATGGGCGAAGGTCTTGAACAAGATGACCAACAAGCCGCTGATTGGTATGCCTTGGCGGCGGTTCAAGGTCACATGTCTGCAACTCATAATCTTGCAAGTTTACAAAAATCAATGCGTTCAACTGAACGATTAGAGATCGAAACAGGCACAGATGATGTCGCAACAAAAACAAATACTGATACAACTGAAGAAGATATTTCTAGTGAACCAGCTATAGATATGACAGGTAAGTCTGACTATGAAGAAGGCCTAGCTTATGCATTTGGTGATGGTGTACCACAAAATGATCGTAATGCATTCAATTTATTCTATGCTGCGGCTAAAAAAGGCTATGCGTTGGCACAATATAAAGTAGGCGTTGCCTATGCTTATGGTGAAGGTGTTCGTCAGGATAATAAACTAGCTGCTGAGTGGTACCAAAAAGCAGCTGAACAAGGTTATACAATTGCCCAAAGAAATTTAGCGACGATGTATCTTGATGGTAATGGCATTCAACAAGATAAAGTATATGCATTGGCTTGGTACAATGTTGTCGCTAGTCAAGGAAATGCGATGGATATACGCCGTCGTGACATGCTGGAAAAAGAACTTTCCGAAAATGAATTAGCCCAATCTCAAGAATTATCAAATCAGATATCAAGTCGCCTAAACAGTAACTCCTCTCTGTAGTTTTACAGGGCTCATTTTATTTAGTTTCATTGCCACTTTTTTCTGGCATTATTGAGCATTATAAAGACCATCTGCTGAACCTATGATTGATCCAAACATTAAAAATGTTATTGAAATTAAGGGCCTGGATTCCTGGTACGGTAGCAAACAAATCTTGTCTAATATTTCACTGCATGTTGAGCGTAAGGAAGTGATGGTCATTATGGGGCATAGTGGTTCGGGGAAAAGCACGCTCCTGCGCCATATGATCGGGCTGAATAATCCTGCATCAGGTTCGATAAAATTATTGGGCAAGGAAATAACTGGCCTAAAAAGCAATGAACTCTACGAATTACGCAAGCACATTGGCGTTGCCTTTCAAAATGGCGCATTGTTTAGCTCGATGACTTTACAAGAGAACGTCGAATTACCACTACACGAACACACCAAACTCGATCACAACACTATCCGTATAATGTCTCGCCTTAAGCTTGAATTAATGAATTTAAGTGATAATGAAGATTTAATGCCGGCAGAACTATCAGGCGGCATGTTGAAACGTGCTGGTTTGGCCAGAGCGGTCATAATGGATCCGGAAATACTTTTTTTTGATGAGCCTTCAGCTGGACTCGATCCAGTAACCTCTGCTGAATTGGATGATTTAATTCTGCAATTACGTGATGCATTAAATATGACGATCATTGTAGTGACACATGAATTAGAAAGTGCATTCAAGATAGCCGATAGGATTACTGTTATCGATAATGGCCAACAAATCATTACCGGCGATAAAGAAACGATTAAGAAGTCCACCGACCCCAGAATCGTCAATATGCTCGAACGCAGAGCAATGAATGATGATATTGACGCTGATGATTACCTGAATAAATTAACTCGAAATTGATTACCAATGGGCACAAATAAACCGCAAGCATTGTCATCGATTGAATCTGTATTGATAAGACTTGGTATTGCTGGAATTTTTTTATTTGAAACAACACTTACTATCATGTTACCGCCCTATTCTCTAAAGCCATTAATAAAACAAATTGCTTTTATAGGTGCGCGCTCATTATTAGTTATTGTTGTTGCTGGATTATTTGTCGGCATGGTCATCGCCCTTCAATTTTACGACACATTAGTACGTTTTGGCTCTGTGAGCTTACTTGGCTCAGCAGTAGGCTTGAGTTTAATTCGTGAACTTGGTCCAGTGCTCACTGCGTTGATGGTTATTGGAAGATCCGGCTCAGCAATGTGTGCTGAAATAGGAATTATGCGGGTAGACAACCAAATCGATGCACTGGAATGCATGGCCATAGACCCTTATCGGTATCTTTTTGCACCCAGAATTCTCGCCGGTATTATTTGCGTACCAATATTAACGGCAATATTCATTCTAGTTGGAATCTTTGGTGGCTACTTTGTAGGCGTTGTCTTATTTGGTGTCAGCCCAGGCTCTTATTTTCAAGGCATGTCAGATACTGTATTAAACAGGGATCTCTTTATGGGTTTTTCTAAATCACTCGTATTTGGATTACTTATCGTATGGATAGCCTGTGATAAGGGTTTTAATTTACACTTGGATAAACATGGCGCCTATGGCTCGGAAGGCGTTAGTCGCATCACTACTGAAGCTGTCGTATTATCATCTATCGCTGTACTTTTTAGTGATTATTTACTCAGTGCCTTGATACTGTAAACTGCGCTTATGAATAAGAAACAACATACGGAATTACTTGTAGGTATCTTTTTGCTTGCTGGAATTATTGCCATATCCTTCCTTGCCTTGCGTATGGGAGACATAGGCCTGTTTGACAATGATGAGTATATTATTAAAACCCGATTTACTTCGGCCTCAGGTTTAAAAGAAGGAGCATACGTTGAAGTCGCTGGTGTCACAGTGGGAAAAGTTAAACAGATTGTTTTTAACCCCGAGACTTATTTGGCCGATGTAGATATTAGTTTGCAACGTAATATCAATATCCCGGAAGATTCAATTGCATCTATTCGAACGTCAGGGATTATTGGCGACAAGTTCGTTAAGATCTCTGCCGGTGGCAGTGACACCTACCTTGAAGCGGGAATGGAGATTATCGAAACAGAGCCTTCGATAAACCTGGAAGAGTTGATCAGCAAATATATTTTCGAATCAGATAATTAGTTTTAACTATCTTCATTAATATTTTTTGCGGCGGGCACTTCTTTCTGGGATGCTTTATATTTATTAATTCTACCCTGTATATCCAATAACAAACCGTCCATTCCGTCATTTTTTACAATTGCTGCAAATGTACTTCGGTAATTGCTTACTAGGCTTACGCCCTCAATAACGACATCATAGGCAAACCAATTCCCATCGTTATTTTTTAACTTATAGTTAACCGGAATCTCTGTACTATCTGTGATAATCAGCGTTTCTACAACAGCTCGTTTACCACGGATAGTCTCACCAGTATATTCCACTTTCTGGTTCGTATAGGCTTCAATTTTTGTTCTATAGGTATCTTCTAGATATTGAGAAAAGAAAACCACAAATTGCTGACGTTCTTCTGGTGTTGCTTTCTTCCAATTTGTCGCTAAAACACTTTGCGACATACTTCGAAAATCAAAGCTGTCATTGATTACCAAACCAATCATCGCCCATCTTTCTTCTGTACTATGAGATTTATCTTTTAAAACTGTAATGACCTTTTCAACGGAGTCTTTAACACGATCGGTAGGGGTAGAAAACTGATCTGCTGTTACTGCTGCTGAAAATAGGCTGAGGAGAAAATAAAGTGCGTATTTTTTTATCATTTTTTTAATTATTACCGCGTTCCTTGTTGATATTCATATCGTACCTTTTAAACGGATTGGAATCCAAAAATAATGTCATCATCCTACGACACAATATATGTATATTTGCTGTGTATGCACCACAACATCAGCTTTTTTAGCTTTTTTTAGTGCATCAAATTAAAACTCTATCTTATTGATTTTATTTGTATTTATGTTTATATAGTGTGATGTGATTCACAGAACCATATCAAAATATGACCTATGATCTGATTTCGGTATGTGAGTTGCACTATAAAAATAATTACAAAATAAATTAGGGATCTTGATCATGAATGTTTATCAATGCTGGTATCTCGGCCTCAGCGGTTATTGTTGTCGCAATCACAACTCAAAATGGATGTTTGTTCCAGAATTAGGTCAGGGTAATAGCCGCATCCGTAAGCATCTTTCATTAAACGACCTTGTGTTTGATAACCCAATTGCAAAACAATATGAATTGAAAATCGAACGCCAGTTTCAAGAGATGAAATCTAACCCGTTACATTTCCTTAAATCGCTTTTTTTCTCTGAGAAAAAAGCTAGTACTGTCGGCGGGATGCTATTCGCCTCCTTTTAGTTACAACAATTTATCCTTATTAAGGTCGCTGAATACTAACTCAGTGGCCTTTTTTCGTTCTTAATTTTGAGTTATTAACGTAAACTGAACTAACTCAAATAACCTCCTCTAAGCCTAGATATGAATAAGAAGAAAATAGCGCTTGTCGCCCTCTTTATCACTGCTGTTACTTTATTCTTCGTATTGGATCTTGGTCAATATCTCAATCTAGCCTATATAAAATCACAACAACAAGTAATCAATGATTACTACGATCTGAATCCAGTAAAGACGGGGTTAATCTTTTTTATAAGTTACATACTCATTACCGGAGTTTCACTACCGGGAGCAGGTATCATGACATTGGCTGGGGGCGCAATCTTTGGCGTTGTTTGGGGAACGATACTGGTGTCCTTTGGTTCGGTCTTCGGAGCAACTATGGCATTCCTGATTGCTCGATATCTATTTCATGATTACATTCAACACAAATTCAGCCACCGGCTTAAACGAATTAATAAAGGCATTAGGGAAGAAGGCGATCTCTACCTGTTCACTATTCGATTTGTGCCGATATTCCCATTTTTTATTGTTAATACATTGATGGCCTTAACGCCGATCAAAACGCTTAATTTTGCTGTTGTCAGTCAAATAGGTATGTTCGTTCCGACCATCATCTTTGTAAATGCCGGAACCCAACTTGCCCGCATTGAATCCCCTGGCGATGTATTGTCACTTGAGTTGTTACTTTCATTTGCCCTATTAGG
>Ga0209630_10000827_pt1 | contig 34984 bp, 20 predicted proteins | sample COG_01_FD_184745 | JGI IMG/M metagenome (GOLD analysis project Ga0209630, IMG submission 184745) | Pelagic Microbial community sample from North Sea - COGITO 998_met_01 (SPAdes) (version 2) | ecosystem: Environmental > Aquatic > Marine > Neritic zone/Coastal water | place: Helgoland, sampling...
GGAGAAATAATTATTTATTGCTCGCCAATGCCTTCGGAAGTCAATTGGATGCAAGAGCTATCAATGCCCTAACCGACGATGATCGTTACGATAGTAGTTTTAATGTAGATTATGAAACCCAAGGTAATATCGTTGCAGACGGCTACCAGGTAGAATTTAAAATCCCTTTTTCCTCCCTTCCTTTTCCAAACGGTACCAATCAAATTTGGAATTTTAATATCACTAGACAAGCCTTTAGGGAAGGTATTCCGATCGATATCAGAAGTCAACCCTTTGACCGTACAGACCCGTGTCAGGTGTGTCAAACCACAGATCAATTGGTTTTAAAAGACATCACTATCGAAAAAAGGGTAGAACTCCTCCCCTATGTAGCTGGAGGGCTTTCGGGACAAAAAAGTACCATTCAGGGATCCCTTGAGTACGACAAGTTAAAACCCAATGCAGGACTGGGTTTAAACCTTGATCTCAACAAAAACATCACTATGGAAGTGACCTTGAATCCAGACTTTTCTCAGGTTGAAGCCGATGTGACTCAAATTGATATCAACTCTTCAGTGGCATTGGAATATCCTGAACGCAGACCCTATTTTAATCGAGGGACAGACATTGTTCAGTACACTAGTGGTGCGTTCTACTCCCGATCCATCAACAACCCACTGATCTCAACAAAATTAATCAGTCAAGGGAGAAAAGACCGCATTTATTTTCTTACCGCTTTAGATCAAAACTCCGTCTATCAGATTGCGGGGGAAGACCGCTCCTATTTGGGTTCTGGAGGACAATCCTTTGTAAATGTATTCCGATACCAGCGCTTTTTGAATAAAAATGCACGTTTGGGGCTTCTCTCTACCAATCGCTATTTTAACGGGGGTGGTTTTGGAAATGTATTCGGAACCGACAGATGGTTTTTATTTTCTAAAAATTGGCGTTTAACCTATGAATTCTTTTTAAATAGTAATAAAGAGCCTACCGCAAACTGGATTGATAGCGAAGATCGGATTTTTGATCGCAGCGTTTCCCTAGATGGCGAACGTTTTAAAGGGAGTGCGCTTTTTTTGCAACTCTATAGAAATACACGAAACTGGAAGTCTTATTTAAGCCTGCGGGACATTTCTCCAAACTATCAAGCCGATGTAGGATTTGTTGTAAAAAACAACCGCCGATGGGCTACACTCTATCACGTCTATCAAAACTTTCCAAACAAAGAAGGACTGCAATTTTTTAGTCTGGGAACTAAAGCAGATGTCAACATTACCTACCAGGATTATCTCAAAGCGTTAAGTGTAGATGGCATCCTCAGCCTGAATACGTTCTTCAATACCTCTATCAATTATACTTACGATTGGGACATCTTTAAAAATTTCTTGGGAAGAAATTATCGGAATGTAGGTAAAAGTGAGCTGCAAATTGATAGCAATCCCTCAGAGTCTTTATCGTTTAACTATAGAATGACCTTTGGAAAAGATTTAGCGTATAATGAACCGCAACCTGAGATTGGGAGTGAATTGACACTGTTTTTTATGCCGGGCTTTCAGTTGAGCAATAAATTAAAACTCTCCCCTTCCATCCGCTATGCCCGATTAAAAAATATTCAAACTCAAACCAACTACTTCGAAGGTGCTATCACCCGTTTTTCAGCTCGTTATCAATTCAACAATTTTTTCAGTATCCGTCTTATTTCAGAATACAATACTTTTTCTGAACGTTTTTTTATTCAACCGCTTATCCAATGGAACCCCAACCCTTCTACCGTATTTTACATCGGTGGAAATCAGAATTCACTTAATGAATTCAATGATGATTTGTATTCTCTTTTTCGCGTTGACCAAACCCAATATTTTTTAAAATTCCAGTACTTAGTTGGAATTTAAAACGCCTTTACAATTGCTTTTTGATTTCATCGAATTGCGCAGTTAATTCTGCAAAACGGTCAAAGGCATCTTGACCCAATGCCTGATCTGCTCTTGTCGTCATTCCGTACAGATATCTCAATTGATCAATCAACATAGGCTGTCTATACGTTCCCTCTTTTGTTTCCAATTGGCCAAGAGTACGTTCTAGGGAAGCTGATTTACGCTTTTTGGATTTTTTCTTAGAGATTGAAAGGTTGATTTCTTCTGCCAATTGATTGGCTTCTTTTATTTTATCGACAAGTTTTAGCTGAAACTCTTCAAGTTGTTCTAAGGCAGCATCGGGGGTGTCTGCATTGGGATCTTTTACAACAACAAACTCTTCTGTTAAGATGGGACGCTGGTCCACTGCAAGCTGAACTTTATATTTTCCAGGTTTCACCAAAGGTCCACGAAGGTTTTTTCCGTTTTCGCTCCCTACAATTCCTTGATGTCGCAAATCCCACCGAAAGCGATTGTACCCTTTATTGCGTGTAACGTTTGAAGTTTTAATTACCGTAAACTCACTTAGTTGCATATTGTATTCAATGGTGTCTTCTTCTGCTTCTGAATCATTTGTATAGGAATTGATCATTTTTCCTTCTTCATCAAAAATGGAAATAGAAACGTTCTCATGCTCTTTTTTGTTCAAATAATATGTAATAAAAACGCCAGGTGTTAGGTATTCATTAACTTTAGATCGTGGAAGTCTGTAACGGAATCGGACGGTTTCGTTAGGTATGATTAATGTAGGCTGAGCCGGGTTTACATCCGTTCTCAAAAATTGAATGTCATCCAAAATCCAAAAAGACCTTCCCATGGTAGAAAGTACAAGATCGTTCCGGTGAATTTTGAGATCCGTAATCGGAGTGATGGGTAAGTTTTTTTGAAACTCAGTCCAAGAATCACCTGCATCTTTTGAGAGGTACATTCCAAATTCAGTTCCTGCAAAGAGCAAGCCTTCTCGAATGGGATCTTCGCGTACTACTCGAACGGGGTAATTGTTAGGGATTCCGTTGACAATCAGCTTCCAAGTCTCTCCTTTATCTTTTGTCCGATAAATGTGAGACGCCCAATCCCCTAATTGATAGCGCAAAATGGTGACATAAGCTGTGTTTGGGTCGTGTTTTGAAGGCTCTACAGAATCCACCCGACCGCCTCCTAGAACATTTTTGGGTGTCACATTTTTCCAACTTGTTCCCCCATCCTCTGTCATATGAACCAAGCCATCATTGGACCCTACCCAAATCTGCCCTTCTTTTAATCGGGATTCTCTGATGGAGTAAATCGTGCTATAAAATTCTTCTCCTGTAATGTCTCGAGTAATGGGAGCTCCTGAAATGACTTGCTTTGAAGGGTCGAATTCAGTTAAATCAGGAGAAATCTGTTTCCAATTTACCCCCCCGTCTGTGGTTTTATGAAGAAATTGAGACCCGTGGTAAATCACGTTTTCATCATGTGGAGAAATATGTATGGGCGATACTCTTTGAAATCGATATTTTAAATCCTTGGGATTGTGGCCGTACATATTTTGTGCCCCAACATAATATTGTTTTTCTTGCCCTGTTTTTTTATTGTACACACTAAACCTCCCTTTACAATTGGAATACACGATGTCGGGATTGGTTGGATGCGGTACTGCGGGACCTGTTTCACACCCTCCCGTTGAAAGAATCCAAGCATTGGGTCCAGCTTGAATGGGAAAGGGAGGCTGACTAGGAACAGAAACGGTACTGTAGTTGTCCTGCTGCCCACCGTATAGCCAATAGGGATATTGGTTGTCCACTTCTACTTGGTAAATCTCAGCAGTAGGTTGGTTGAATTGAGTGGTCCAGCTAGCTCCCGAATTGAACGTGATGTTTCCTCCTCCATCATTGGATTGGATCCAAATATTTTCGTTTTTAGGGTTGATCCAGAGGTCGTGGTTGTCACCGTGTGGGGTGCTTTTGATTTCCCAGGTTTTACCTGCGTCTTGTGAAGCCATAAATCGATTGGCGCTGGAATACACAACATCTGCGTTGTTTGGATGAGCGTAAATATTACAATAATAAAAGGGTCGGTTCACCAGTTCCTTTCTATGGCTCATCGCTTTAAATTGCCCTCCATTATCATAAGACACATATACGCCGCCTTGACCTTGGTCTGCTTCAATCAGCGCGTAGAGTCGGTTGGGATCTGCGGGAGTTACCGCTAAATCAATTTTTCCAATATTCCCCGTGGGAAGTCCTTCAGATAACTTGATCCAACTTTTACCCTCATCCATGGACTTGTATATTCCCCCCGCTTTGGAACCACTTATAATGGTCCAAGGCTTGCGATCTACTTCCCAAGAAGCCGCATAGAGGATGTCTGGATTTTCAGGAGAAAATTCAAAGTCCACAATTCCAATTTTGTCCGAAATAAAAAGAACATTCTCCCAGGTTTTTCCTCCATCTGTGGTTTTGTAGAGCCCTCGTTCACTGTTGGGCTGAAACGCCTGTCCGATGGCCGCTACATAAACTGTATCGGGATTTTCTGGATGAATTTTTACCGCACCAATTTGACCTGTATTTTCAAGTCCTACAAACTCCCAACTGGAGCCGGCATCTTTTGATTTATAGACTCCCTTACCCACTATTACATTAGAGCGAATTCCATCTGAACCAGTCCCGACAAATAAAACGGAAGGATCTTTTTGAAACACATCGATAGAACCGATGGAGGGGGATTTGAAATAACCATCGCTAATGTTATTCCAGTTTAAACCTCCGTCGGTCGTTTTCCACAAACCTCCCCCTGTTGTTCCCAAGTAAAAAGTAAATTGAGCCTCAGTTACCCCACAAACTGCTGTGGCTCTCCCTCCTCTTGTGGGACCCACATTTCTATATTTTAATTCCTTAAATTCAACATCCGTTGTTTCTTGACCAACTAAATTGTGAGATGTAAAAGTAAATACGGTGAATAAAAGGAGAAGTCTTTGAAATCGTTTCAACATTTTAAAAGGTATAAAGGGTTCGTAAAACACAAATATATTAAGTTCAGAGGAGTACTTCTTTTATAAAACAGTTTAAAATATAGTTTTGACAACTAAACTTTTCCCCTGTTTTTTGAGAATTGTGTCCTTAAGGTTTTGTTGGGTTAAAAAAAATAATTGCAAAATACTTCGATTGTAATTTATATTCCCGCACCTATCCACAAATCCCCTAAATAACACTCTTTAAAACCACTACATAGGAACCTGAGGATATGACAATGATATCAATGAATTAAGAAGGATTTGAGTTGAGGTCATTGGTAAAAAAAAAGCCCTCCACTTCGTAGGGCTAATTTTATTAATACATTACTTTAATTACCATGCAAAATGAACCAATTCCATATTCATACTGCCATGAAATTTTCTACTAGCTATTCCATATTTTACCGCCATTTCTTCAGCAAAAGTTGGATTCCATTTAACTTCTGGGGCATCAGGGTTTACTATTTCAGTGATAATATGGGTAACAGGTTTGTAAGCATTATCGGTACGATCAATAATTTCATTTAATTCCCAATAAAGTCTTGATTTTGTTTCTTTATGATAGGGTGCAAAAAGTTTGTTTTCAAAGTCTACATAATCTTCATTCAATTGCTCTACACCTATATAAGTCGCTTTAATTCCTGGTGCAGGTGCTGCTCCATCAGCGAGAAAAGCTCCCAATCCTTTAAGGGTATAAGTAACCGATTTCTTACGATATTTGTTATCCATAGTCTGTTGGGTATATTTTTTTACAATAGATCTTTTAGTTTTGCCTTTGTGAGCAACTTTAATTTCGTTTTCCCACCATTCGGTAGCTTTAGAACTCATCGCATTCATTTGCTCCTCATTAGCAAAAATATTATATATCAAATAATTTGCCCAACCCTTATTTTCTTCTGTTGGTAAAACTTTCCATACGAACCAAGCAATTTGCTTGCCTTCTTTAACGTGTTTTTCTTTAATAGTTTTCCAAAACTCTTCAAAATCAACATACTCATTATCAAGCCCTTCGTTTAACGTAACTTCTTCTACTTGACGGTAGACGGAGGACCAATCTTGAGCTTGGAGGCCAAGTGATAGAATAAAAATAATAGCAAAAAATAGTTTTTTCATTTTAATTGATTTATGGTTAATAATATTAACAAGATATGGACAATAGGATTAATTTCAAAATACGTTATATACTTTCCCTAAACAACGCCCCCTAAAAGAAAAATCGTTTTATTTCAAGTAGGGGGTTCGACTGTAACAAATTCCGCATCTAACTTTTTAGCTTTTTATTAAATAGGGCTGCGACCAGTATAAATATCGCTCCTATAATTCTTAGGCTTATTAAATATTGATTCTTGCTCTTCTTGATTCCAATTGTAGTACACCTTAAGATAGTATGCATCCAAGCAAATAGATAGATTGATATAGTAGTCCGCAATATCCTCGCCTTTCTTAATCAATCCTTTATCGTACCACAGCTCGCTATCCTTGCATATTTTAAAGCCCCATTCATCCGCCAGAATCTTCCATTGCCCCCGTTTTGGCTTGAATTAGGTGGTCACAGTGTACAGTTGTAGGAACCGCTACTTTGGGTTTTCCCGCTTGCATGAATTGCAATAAAGCCATTTGTGCCGTAGCGTCCTGACACGCAATACGGTCTGGAGCAAAGTCCACATAATCTTTTCTTCGATTAAATGTGCGGTCCGATTTCCCATCCCAAAGGTGGGAATACAATATCTTTTCTGAGGCTGTTAAAGGTTTTCCAGTAAGTTTTCTTGCTGCTTCTACGCGCTCTTCCAGTCGCGCATACACTGTTTTGATCATTTCGATATCAAAAGCCATAAAAATTCAATTTTTGTTTTCACAAAATTACAAAGTAAACTTTTGTGATTTTGTTGATTCTACTATTAATTAAACGAGGAAAAAGAGGCTTTTATTCAACGCTACTACCTCAAACTCCGAATGGAATCTAATAGTTGTTTTAATCGATTAAATTTTGTGAAAGGCTATTATTTAAAGATAAAAAATCAGTTAGATAGATAGAAATACCCTAATTTTAGGTCTTTCCATTTTAGTTTTATTTATTTGGAGACTTGATTTTTTGGTTATAATGGAGATATTAAGAGAATATATATTTAGGCTTTCAACATGGATAATGATTTTTTCTATTTTAAATTCTTTTTTTTCCTATTCTCAAAGTTCAACATATTCTACAACCCTAGAACTTGACGGATCATCTTCTTTTATTGAAATACCTTCTTCAACAGATCTTAAATTTGATTCTGATAAATTTACTCTTGAAGCATGGATTAAAATTGAAAATGGCCCTTCGTCTAGTAGCACTTATGGTGATTTTATTTTCAGAAAGAGAGATGATTGGAGTCTTGCAATTAAAAATATAGATGGATCACTCTTTTTAAGAGGTAGATTTAGAAGGGATCATAGTGGTAATTGGCCAGAGGTTGTGTCATCACAATCAATTTCAACGGGCACTTGGTATCATATCGCATTTACTAATTCTGTATCAGATCAAAGGATAAGAATTTACATAAATGGAAGTCTTGACAAAGAAGAATCCTGGTCATCTGGAGGATATGGATTGACTTCATGGAATAATCAAGTTGGAGTTGGAGCGAGTATTTGGAATGGAAGTGATAATCCGACTAATTTTTTTGACGGTGAAATCAGTGATGTACGCTTTTGGGATTCTGAAAGAACTCAATCGGATATTAATTATTATAAAAATTCAACTCTCAATACAAATTCAACTCTTAAATTATATTACAAATTAAATGAAGGTCAAGGATCTACAGTAAATGACTTTAGTGGAAACTCAATTAATGGAACTTTATATGGTTCGTATCAATGGAAAACTACTGATACCATATCACCTACTGTTACTTTGACTGAAAGCGATTATGATAATATTCTAGCCAATTCAGATGTAGTAACATTTACAGCAAATTTCTCTGAATCAATGGCACTTTCACCGACAATATCTATCAATGAAGTCGACCAAGCTTTAGATTTTTATATTGGAGATTATTCAAGTAATCAAATAGGCCTTAACGTACAAAATGGACGATTTGATAACCTTACAAGAAACTCAAGTAATCTAGTTGGATATACATTTGAAGTTATTTCAACAGGAGTCACCTATACATTAACTAAAATGAATAGTCAATCTCAGAGTTGGGTATATTTTGAAACGAGTCCAGAATATACTCCCGGTTCCTCAAGTGGTGATGGAACAACACCAGTTGTTTTGAAAGGGAAAACTTTAGTAAATAATTCCCATATGAGTCCTGTCTCTGGTAATAATTCAAACAAAAACTGGAATTATAGTTATACTACATCTTCTGTATTGAACAAAATAAATGTAAAAGTAAGTGGTCAAGATCTTGCGGGAAATAGTTACTCAGGAACTGAAAGTATTACATTAAGTGTAGATAATGTTAACCCCTTACTTGATAGTTTTAGCTTATCAATTAGTGATTATATAATTAATAGTTCTGAAACTGTAACGTTTACAGCGTTGTTTTCAGAAGAAATGACATCAAGTCCAGGGGTAAATATTAATGGTATTTCTCCTTTAAATTATAATGAAGTCATAACCATGACTTACAAAAGTACAAACAGCTCAAATGGTCAGTCAACCTGGGAATACGGATGGTCTCCACCAAATTCTCTAACATCAGGGACCGTATCAATATCCTTGTCGGGGGAAGACCTTGTAGGGAATCCATATAATGCCAGAGTTGAAAACGTAATAGTCTTAAATAACAAAAGGTTAATTATTGATAACGTTAAACCTACTGTTAGCCTTTCTTCAACCACCAGCTATACTGCAGTTGCCCAATCAAATAACATAACTATAACTGCTCAATTTAGCGAACCCATGACTATTTCTCCTACAATAAGTATTGCAGGCCAGGTTTCTAATTCATCAATGTCTTTAGTATCAACAAATACTATAATAAGAAAAGAAGCTTCTCTTACTTTAAGTGATTATGGGTATAATATGATTGCTGTAGGGAGTAATGATTGGGATACAATTCTTGGTGCTAATGCTTCTTCTGGAGATTTATTGAATTATTTTTTAGAAATTAATGGTGTTGATTATCAGATAATAGAAATCAAAAGTGGAGATTATGACACCTCTACTTTTTGGTGGTATTTTGCAACATCTCCCGAGTATACTCCTGGGTATTCTTTTGATGGTACTGAAAAATTTGTAATAAAATCTCCGAATTACCAAACTGAATTGTCAAACTGGCAATATTCTTGGACTGTTTCATCAACTTCTAGCTCACCTACTGTTTCTGTTTCAGGGACAGATATAGCAGGTAATTCAGTTTCAGGCACAACCAGTTTAAATTTTATTTTGGATAATCAAAGGCCATTTATTGTTTCATCTACAATTTCAAACAGTCTTGGGCAAGGACAAATAAGTGCGACAGAAACTAACACTATAATAGTTGAGTTTAATGAAATTATAGATGCAAATAGTTTTACTACCTCAGATGTCACAATTTTACCTGATGGGATCTTTACACTTGTAGAAAACAACTCTTCAAACGGTAAAATATTTGATGGTTATTTGACTTCAAATGGTAATTATTCTGGCATAGTTACTATAACTCTTGCTGATGGAGTAGTCAATGATTTGGCAGGTAATACAAATACAGCGTCTTCTACAACCTTTCAATTTGATAATGTTGGACCTACTGTAAGCCTTTCAAGTTCTGATAATGATAATATTATGTCAGCATCAACTAGTGTAACAATTACAGCTACTTTTTCTGAAGCTATGAGCGTCACCCCAACAATATCGTTAACTGGTATAGGTTCGAATCTAAATATGTCAATAGGCAGTAATAATAAAATATGGACATATCTTTTGAATCCAACTTCTTCCATTTCATCTACAACTGCTATTGTTGCAGGTACAGATTTACTTGGAAACCAATATTCCGGATCAGATAGTTTAACTATAACTATTGATAACTCTATATATCAAATTTCAGCCTCCTCTATCAGTGAAAATAATTTAAATATTAGTTTAACTTTTAGCGAGGAAGTATTTACGGATTTCTTAAACGGATCTGGAGTCAATGCGTTAAATGTTTCAGATTTTTTAATATCTCAATCAGGAGGTTCAGGATCAGTATTGACTAGCTCAAATCCATCTAGTATTTCAATATCTGGGAATACATATAATTTATCAATACCTCTTTCAGGATATGCAGCAGGTACTGAAACTTTAACTATTACAATCGCTGAAAATAATATTTATGATAAAGTTGGTAATTCAACTGCTTTAACCAAAGATTTTAGCTTAAATAATAATTTATTGTTAGAATATGATATTACTAATACAAACTCTTATAACGGGCAGCCTACATCAAATACGAATAAAATTGTAAATGATTTAAGTGGGAATGGTTATGATGGTGAAATTGTTGGTACAAGTGATGTTTATTTTGATTCAAATGAAAACGCATTGTTCTTCAATGGGAATGAAGAAAAAGATGGAAAAGGATTAGCAATATCTGGACTTAATTACGTAAGTGGTGATTCAGATAAGATTGAAGAACTTACAATATTTACAAGAATTAAAGTTCCTTCGACAGCTATATCTAGAAATGATAATGATCAAAGAATTATATTTTCTTTTGATAGATCCTCAGTTTTCCGTTTTTCAATTGGTTCTGATTTTAATCAATCAGCAGAAGGAAAATTGGCTTTTCATTTTACAAATTCTGATGCAACTTTTGATACTCATGCAGAAAATACGAGTGATTTAAGAGACAATCAGTGGCACAATGTTGCTGTCACTTTTAAAGCAAACCAAGCAGGAGGATTAAAATATTACGTTGATGGAAATTTAGTTTATACTCATTCTGGAAGTTTTGCTCCCATATCAAATCAAAGTGCTAATGAAACACCAAGGTTTGGATATGTGGGAAATGGAAGTGAGGCAGATTCGTTTAAAGGGAATACTGGACCAGATGATTTATTTTATGGATACATTCAAAAAATAAAATACTACAATAAGGTTCTATCAGCATCTCAGTTAAATGGACTAGACACTAATCCCCCAACTGTTACTTTAACCGATAATATGATGGATCATTATGTAAATGGTTCAGATACTGTGAGAATAATTTCAACATTTAATGAAGCAATGTCTTCATCTCCGAAAATATCAATAAGTGGACAAGTAAGTAATTCTTCAATGACTGCTTCTACTACTTCAGTATGGTATTATGATTGGGATGTTCCAAACTCATTTAATGGTGAAATAACAGCTACTGTAACTGGAACAGATTTAGCTGGGAATGGTTATAGTGGTACTGAAAGCATGACATACAAAATAGACAACCTCAATCCAACATTAGTTAGTTTTACGGATAACAATTCGGACAACTATGTCAATAGTACTAATAATATAACTTTAATAGCAAATTTTTCTGAGTCAATGGCTTCAACCCCAACTTTATCCATTAGTGGTCTAGTTACTAATACTTCAATGACAGTATCAGCTTCTACAAACTCTACTACTTGGACTTACCAATGGGATGTCCCGTCAGTAAGTGATGGAACTTATTTTGCTACCGTTTCAGGAACAGATATATCTGGTAATTCATTCACTGGAACAGACAGCCTGACTTATTCTATAGACAATATAGCTCCTTTAATACAAAGTGTTACTGTTACTGATACAAATAGTAAAATCTTATTATCATATAGTGAGCCAATACAACTTTATGATCCAACCTATTTTACTTCAAATTTTAGTGTTACAAAATCAGGAGGCACTGCTACGTTAAGCTACACTGGATATTCTTTCAGTACTACAGATAGTAATACCATCATTTTGAATATTTCGGTAACTGGAGAGCCAACGGGTGACGAACTTCTTGAAGTAGGTCCCGCAGGGGCAAGTACACTTATTGATAAAGCTGGAAATTATGCAATGGACTATTCTGATAGCAGTCAAACTTCCAATACAGTTTATCTTACCAATAGCCCACCCAAGTTTGCTTCAATCTCGGCGAGTTCAAACAACACCAGTATAACGCTTGTCTTTAGTGAAGCCGTAGCCGCAAGCTCAGATGCCTCAAATACACTCTCCAACACAGACTTTACACTTGCTATTAGTGGAGGTAGCGGGGTATTAAATTCTGCTACTCCTTTGACTCTAACTAAAACAAACAGTACTACTTTTGTACTGACAACTTCCTTTGCAATTCAGCCAGATGGTTCTGAAGTACTCACTGTGACTCCTATTAGCACAGCAGTTTTTGATCTGAAGGGTGAGCAAATCAATTTAACTCAAACCCAAAGCAACAAGGTACAATTAAATGATCAAGCTGGACCTTCCATTACAGGTGCTACCATAGATTCTCAAAACCGCTATGTAGATATTTCCTTTAGTGAAGGAGTTTATGCTACCGCATCACCTACTTCGGCAGTAACAAGCTCAAGTTTCACCCTTTCTCAAAGTTCTGGTCCTAGCTATGGAATGACCATTAGTAGCATTACAACGACGGCAGGAGCCAATTTATCAGGTGGTGAAACAACACTTCGATTTAATCTTGGATCCACAGTTAAACCTACTGGGCAAGAAGTGTTTGCTATTACAACTGCAGCTTCTTCTTCGGTGGTTGATGTGGCAGGCAATAGCATGACCATTAGCCAAACCAATAACACATTCCAACTTAAACCACCTACCTCTGGCGGGGTTTCTACTGAAAAGTCAACAATCGCTCTAGCTCCTATAACTCTTATCGGTAATAGAATCAATACAGCAGTTATTACGGTACAAGCCAAAGATAGTTTGGGGCAAAACTTTTTAGAAGGGGGGTACCAAGTACAAATTTTTAGTCCACAAGGTGATCTTACTACAACTGATAATCAAAATGGAACTTATTCTGCTAATTACGTTCCTGAGGTTCCCACTGGAGAGAGCGAACAAATCACATTTGGTTATCGAGTGGCAGAGGCAACTGGAACAGCTACTGCTATACTAACTGTCCATAGGGATGATGACGGGGACGGGGTGTTCAATATTGTTGATGAATGCCCTGGTACGGAAGCAGGACTGGAAGTTGATGCTACGGGCTGTGCATTGAATCAAATTGATAGTGATAACGATGGGGTCTTTGATGATATTGATGAGTGTCCAGATACGCCCGCAACAGAAATAAATAATGTTCGGGGAACCCCTACTTTCGGTGAATTAATTCCTACGGTAGTAGATGAGTTTGGTTGTGGAGCCTCACAGCGAGATACGGATGGGGATGGCATAGTAGATACCGAAGACAATTGTATAGATACCGTAAACCCAGACCAAGCGGATAAAGACGCAGACGGTATAGGTGATGTTTGTGATACGGACAACCCACTACCCGAAATAACAACAACTGAAATTAAATTTGTACAACTTCCACAAAATGGAACCACCGTTGGAAAAATTGAAGCAACAGATCCTGATGGAGAGGTCTTGACCTTTTCTCAGGCAGGCGATAACTTTATAACTTTTCTTTCTGTTGCCTCAGATGGTTCTATTACAGTCAGTTCAGGAGCACTATTAACTTTTGATTCAATTTACAACGGTGCACCTCTTGGTTTTACTGTGAGTGATGGTGAAAATGAAGTTACGGGTTCCGTTAAAATCGTTATTGAAGATGCTCCACGTCCTCCAGAAATCTCAATTATTACTCTTGAGGTAAGTGAAGATGCAGAAGTAGGAACTATCGTGGGCTTTGTAGAGGCAAAAGACCCTATGGGTGGGCAGATTGTAAATATTAATTTAGAAGGTGATGGGTTTATTGAACTCGTTGATGGTGCTCTTAAATCTACTCAAGAACTGGATTACGAAACAAATACAGCTCACCCCTTTACGATTACTGCTCAAGCCTCAGACAGAACAGACGGTCCTGGACTGACTGGGTCAAAATCAGAATCCATTCGCGTATCAGACATTCCTAATACTACCTACACCGGTCGTTTCTTTATTTCAATCTTTAATGTATCCGACGAAAAATTGGGCGCCAAGGTAGATCATAGAAGATACTTTAATCCTCACAATAAAAATGTAGGAAAATGGAAAGTTAGAAAGAAAATAAAAGGAGGAGCTGATGCAGAAAAGTTTACCATCAGAACCCGAATCAAAGATGAGGTGGAAGAAAAAAACGGAGATCCTGTAGCTGAACAAACCGAAGATTATTTGGATTTTATAGAACCCCCTGATTTTGAAAATCCAGGAGATGCCAATAAAGACAATATTTACGAAGTTGAGATAGAATATACAAATACAGAGGATGGGGCTCCTGAGGTACCCATAGTTGTAACGCAAACAAATCTTCAAGTTCCAGAAGGTAAAACAACAGCTATAGAATTACAATCTCAACCAGTACTTCCAACGGATGACAACGATGGAGATGGTATAGTTGATATCTTAGACAACAGTCCGCTTGTCTCTAATCCAGATCAATCCGATGAAGATGGGGATGGTGTAGGAGATGTAACAGACGATTCAGACCATGATGGCGTTTGGAATCCCTTTGACACTTGTCCAGACACTGCTCTTGGAGAACTTGTTGATCTAGATGGTTGTTTAATTTACTTCTTACCTGCCAATAACTTCTCAATCTCAAAAACAGAGAAATGTGCAGGCGAGAATAGTATTAACCTATCCGTATTAGACGACTCAGTAACCTATAATGTAAAGGTTAGTGAAAGGGCTAACTTCTCTGATTCATTTACAGGAACTAATTGGAGTATAGATGGGCTCTCTGGTGGAGTTTATAAAATATGTATTACTGTTGATGGTGTAAGTCCTTTAGAATTTGAACGATGCTTTGAAATTACTATTGTGGATCCAGACCCACTTGTTGTAAGTAGTTTTTATAATAAGCTAGATCAAACAGTGAGTTTTGATTTAAGTGGAGGGACGACCTATCAAATTACCCAAAATGGTAAAACTATTCAGACAACTAGCAGTAAATATACTGTTCAGTTAGAAAAAGGAATCAATAATATTTCTATCTCAACGGGTATAGAATGTCAAGGCTTATTTGAAAACAAGTATCTAAACTCACATGAAGTGAAATATGTTCCTAACCCATTTAAAGAACAATTACAGCTCTTTATAGGAGGTAAAGACAATTTAGTTGAAATAGGCGTTTATTCTTCTAACGGTCAGCTTGTCGACTACCAGACAGTTTCCTTGTCTTTTGGTATGCGCAATTATACATTAAATACCACAGCATTTAAACCAGGAGTTTATATCATCAGGATTAATGGTCAAACTCTTGATCAATCAATACAAGTCATCAAAGAATAATCATGAAAAAAAATGTATTTCTTATTGGAGGTTTTATTATAATACTAAATAGTTGTGCTCAAGATCCAATTCCTTTAGAACCAGGAGTTGCTTCATTACTGAGTCCAGCAAATAATGAAACTTGTTTAGATGGCACTTCATTAAATGATACACAAAGTAATGTTTCCTTTAGTTGGTCTGCTGCTAGCGATGCAATATCCTATGAAGTTGTTATATCTAATTTACTAACCCAATCCTCACAAACCTATACTCCACCTTCTAACCAAACAACAATTGCACTTACAAAAGCTGAACCATACAGCTGGATTGTAAAAAGTATTGGCGAAGAAGGCTCTACTCCTTCCGAGAGTGAGCAGTGGAAGTTTTATTTAGCAGGAGATGCCGTTACTAATTATGCCCCTTTTCCTTCGGAGCTTATCTCACCTCGATCTGGTGCAAATATTACACCTGATATAAATAATCTAGTAATATTAAACTGGAATGGTTCAGATGTTGATGCAGATTTAGAAAGCTTTGAAGTCTATTTAGATCAAAATGATGGAACAACTCTCAATACTACTTTAGATTACCAAGCACAAGACACAAGCATAGAGGTAGAGGTACAAAATAATACTGCTTATTATTGGAAAATTATAGCCATTGATGCTAATGGTAATCAGTCCAGCTCTGGAGTCTATACTTTTAGAACAAATTAGTGTATTAAATCCCATCACACTACAAACTTTCCCCAAACAACTCCCCCCTAAAACCACTACATGGGAATCTAAAGCTTAAGGCAATGATATCGATGGATTAGGAAGGATTTGGATTGTGTCCGTTGGTGTTGAAAGAAAAACCCTCCGCTTGGGAGGGCTTGTTTGTTATTCTACACGATATACAAGTTCATATGTTGTTGGATTATACATTTTTCTTGCAGTGTCTGTTATCTCCATAATTTTTTGTGATGCAAAGTCTTGAGGAAATTCTAACTCCTTTCCTTCTATTCCAATATTCCAAGCTGCATGAGTATTGAAAGTTAGAGCATTATCACTTCTACCTATTATTTTAGTAAAACCCCACCATCTATGATTTCCTTTCATGATATTATCTAAAAATATTTTCCGATAAAATTCGGTTTCAAATTTTTCATAATCGTCTTGAAGTTGCTCCATTGGGGCGACTTGCATTTTATCGCCTGGCTTAAGACTTCCGCCTGTCAATGGAGTCCCTGCTATACCTTGATGTAGATAACCTCTTCTTTCCTTTTGAACATTCATTGATAATATTTTATCAATTTTAGAAGATGACATTTTTCCCTTCAGCTTTTTCTTAATTAATGCTCTAATTTCAGCCAATCCTTTTTCATCATATCTTGCAAATTCTTCATCCATTTGTTCTTTGGTATCAAATGTCTCTACTATCATGAAATGAGGAATTCTGCTTTTTTCAATTTTATCTTCGTATCCAGTAGGATCTACTTTCCAAATTGACCAACTATTCTTATGTCCTCTTTTGACAGCCTCTTTATGATATTCACTCCATAATTTTTCGATTTGTAAGTATGCATCTTCCATCCCATCATTTAGTGTAATATAGGAGCTAGAAGCGAATTGAGAAAAACCAAGAATAGGAAATAAAATTGTTAGAAGTAATAATTTTTTCATTTTAATTGATTTATGGTTAATAATACTCAAATATAATAAATCTCATAACTTACTAAATAAACAAAGGCAAGTCTTCTCTTACTTCATTAGTAGCTTGTTTCATTCTTGGTAGAGTGTGTTGTAGGACTTACTGAAGAAGATACGTCAATTATATAAAAAAACCCTTTAGAATCATCTAAAAGGTTTGATATAAAGCATTAAAAAAATAATTATTCAACTCTGACATTAATGGCGCTAGGACCTTTATCAGTTGATTCTAAGTCATAACTTACTTTGTCTCCTTCAGTGATGTTATCAACTAAATTATTCGAATGTACAAATACATCTTTTTCTCCTGAATCAGGTGTTATAAAACCAAAACCTTTGGCGTTATTAAAAAATTTTACTGTTCCTATACTCATTACATTATTATTTGTGAATTGCAAAGCTAATTGTTTTTAATTAATTAAGGACTAAAAACCTTTTTTGAATTAACTAAGATGGTTTTTAGTTACTTCATTATTAGCTTCTTTCATTCTTGGTAAAGTTTATTGTAAGCCTATTTGGACTTACTGTAGATAGTATGCCTTTGGTTTAAAAGAAAACACCCCTGACCATGAGAGTTTGGATTACACCCCTCTATGCCAGTTAAGCCCTAGGGAGAACCCCTACTTTATAAATCCCCAATATGCTGCTTGTCATTACATTAGATAGGATATTTGAGGTGCAATGTATGTAGTGTCTTAAATACAGAGATTTGGGATTATATACCAACTACAAGAACTAGTGTCTAAATTTCAAATCCTTTACATTTATATATTAATTTAGATCTTAAATAAAAAGGAATTAAAATGACAAATTACATTCCAGATGTAAAACTTTTAAAAGGTCTTTTTTTTATAATGCTTTACTGTAATTGCTTCAGTCAAGTAGGTGTTAGAAATGCTTTTGACACTAGAAATCTCTACAATATAAGTTTTGATGCAAAATCAAGTGAATCAGAGAACGATGATTCAATAATAAAAAGTAACCCCTATTTAACTCCCTTAATAGACGGTTTTCGATACAATGCTTATTTGGATAAAATTGTTGATTCTCAAGGAAAAGTAACAAATATTTCAAATGTAAGATTGGGAGACTATCTATTTGTTAAAAAAGAGTTTTATCCAATTTGGAAAAAAAAGCCATCTAATGGATACCTTATTGATCTTGGTAGCAACAGTTATATTCGAATTCAGAAGGTTATAAGAAATGACTACAATCCTAGAATGAATAAAAAATCAAACAATAGATATGAACAAAAAATTACTTACTATAGAAAGATTGAAGATAAAATCAAGCAAGTAAAAAAAAATGAATTTGATAAAGCTCACTTCTTTATTCAATTAGGTTATATTCAATCAGGCCTGAATAACTTTTCAAGCGAAGGCTTTAAAAATAGAAATTCTGTTTACTACGGGTTGGGAAGGACATTCCATATTAAAAGCTCAATTGATTTAATAGGTCATTTCTTTTATTCAAAAAATGGTGGATATAGATATTATAGAGAATTAGAAGAAACCGGGAAAAAAATAATTGTTTATAATACTATAGGTTTAGAAGTTTTATTTAGTAAACAAGTTAAGAAAATTGTGTTTTTAACTGGCCTCAGAACTAATTTCGCAGTTAAAAGAGAGCAACGAAAAGCTAGTAGAAGGCTTTACGGCTTTAGATTTAGAGATGAATTTACCTCACTGGATAACACTATAAAAAAGATTTCTCCCTTGGGAGCAACTCTTGGTTTTTCATTTAAACTTTTAGAATCTATAAACTTTGAAGTTAAATATAATCGTGGCATATCAGTCATAAGTATAGATAATTCTAAAAAAACTAGACTGAACTCACTACAAACGGGATTAACTTATAAATTTTAACTCAGTAATCTGAATGAATCTTGAACTATATTATGGTTTTAAATGATATTCAACAGTACCTTCCCAGTCTGGATCTGCAGCTCCAGTCCAAGTTTTGGTTATAGAATCATACGAAACAGCATGAACTCTACCAAAGCGAGCTTTTTCATCAATCATTTTAATAGGATAAACATCTGGGTCAAATTCTGCATTCAACTCCCTTATTCCATCATGGTCTTCAATCCAAAGTGTATCTTCAAAAGGATATACTCTCGGTAAATATAATGCCTTTTTCAAATTGTTTTTTTGTGATAAATAACGATGAGCTACTTGGGTTATTGCAGTTATAATTCTGCTCCCACCAGCAGCGCCAATAGCTAAATGAATTATTCCATTTTTCAAAAATAAAGTAGGAGATATATGTGAATTTAATCGATCCCCAGGATTGTATTCACCTAAATAGCCTCCAAGACTAACTGCATAAAGAAAACCCAAATCTTTTGAAGCAACTTTAGAACCCATATTAGGTCCAATGGTTTGGGTTAAACTAACCACATTTCCTTGATCATCAGCAGCAGTAAGGTGTGTAGTATGACCAATTGAAGCAGTCCAGGATTCTGGAATAATTTTCAGAGTATTTTCTGCAAGTTGCAAGGCATCTTCTTCAATTTTTTTTGCCCATTCTTTAGCCAAGTCATAATCCAAGATCTTAGCCAATGAATCAGGGTTTTGCTGATAGTTACGATAGCTATAAGCTAGGGCTGTTGAAGAATTGAAATATTTAGCCCAGGATTCTTCAGAATTTGGCTTGGAAAGCTGATCCATAATCTGAAGTATTTGAATAGTAATAGCACCATATGACGGCAAATTCAAAGAGTAAACCTCGGTGTCTTCGAAAGTCCCTTTAAGAACCTCTGAATCTAGAGCTTTGTAATTTTTCAAATCATCTAACGTAAGAATTCCTCCATTAGACTGAATATCTTCTACCATTTTTAAAGCAACTTCACCTTCATAAAATCCTGACTTTCCATTTATTGCTATTTGTTTTAAAGTTTCTGATAAGGTTTTTTGAATTATTAAATCTCCCGCCTTATAAGAATTTCCGTTTTTATGAAGGAAATGGATTCTTGTACCCTCAAATTCTTTGAAAATATTTTTAGCACTTTCTTGTCTATAAGCTTCAAGTGGCAATATTTGATATCCTTTTTCAGCATATTCAATTGACGGAGCCATAACTTTCTCCAAGGGCAGACTTCCGTGATTCTCATGTAATTTTAGTAATCCTGCAACAACACCAGGAATTCCAATGGTTTTGTAACCGTAAGAATATTTTTCATCAGATGCTTTGTAATTCATAGGAACTTGTGTTGAAGCATCAACTCCCCCAATATTTCCAGATGATTTATGGTAAATTGCCTGAAGTCGACCTCCAATACCACTCATACTTGGCTCAACAACAGAAAGAGTAAAAGCAGCAGCCACTGCAGCATCAAAAGCATTTCCGTTTTGTTCAAACATTTTTTTTCCAGACAAAGAAGCTAATGGATGGGCTGAAGCAATTACGTTATTATATACAATTTTATTATTGTTACTGCATGAATTTATCAAAACCAAAAGCAGGAAACCTACTAAAAAAACATATTTTAATTTCATATTTAAATTTAAACAAAATCTTTGAATGAAAACTTATTAGCTTCTATTACAAACAAAAAAACCACCTCAAATGAGGTGGTTTCCGAAATTAATTTGAATTTCTAAATTAATTATCCCAACTATTTTTGGGAGTAAATAAAGTTGTTCCAACTGGAACATTAGGATTAAAAAGAGCCTCATCTCCTGAATAATTCCATCTAACAGGGAGTTGTGATCCCGATGTAGGAGTTAAATTAGGGAAATCATTTCTTCTTAAATCATTAAATACTTCTGGCTGAACAAACATAGCGATATATTTTTGAGTTAAAATATGATCTTCTAAATCTAAACTTGCTCCACCAGGATTAACTGCATTTTGAGAAACATATGAACTATACTCTGAATTACCAAGGCCAGTTTCATCAAATGAAGCTTCAATACCTTTTAAATAAGCAGCCTCCATTTCAGTTGAACTTCCATTGGTTCTGCTCAGACATTCAGCAATAATAAACTGCATTTCTCTATATGAAACATATGCTTGTTCATAATTAGGTTTCATGTATGGGTGACTTGTAATGAAAGTTTGATCCCAAACAGCTAATCTATCAGTATCATTTAAATCTGTCATCAATGCTCTTAGAGTTGGATGAAATTCAATATCACCAGTACGGCCATCATTAAATCTCCACCAACCAGCTTGCTGAGTTGTTCCAAATGTATATGACATATTATCTGCCCTTGAAGTAAATGATGATTTAGCAGCAGAAAGTGCGCTAGCATAATCACCAAGGTGCATATGAGCTCTAGCTTTTATTGCATTTGCAGCTTTTATCCAACTACTAGTATTACCACCATAAATAACATCATCTCCCCCAACAGCGAATCCACCATCACTTCCATTTAGCAAGCTTGTAGCAGAACCTAAAAGGTTAAAGATTTCAGTATATATAGATGCTTGAGCATCAAATGTAGGATTAATTTCCTCAATTCCTAAAGCAGCAGTGCTATATGGAATATCTCCCCACCATGAAGTCATATCTAATAATGCTGCAGCTTTTTGAATTTGACCAATACCAGCATAGTGGTTGTAGCCATCTTCTTGTGCATCAGCTATCATAGAATTAACCTCAACTAATATATCTTCATAGTATATATCCCAAACAGTATTAAATCTTACCGGTTGCAATCCAGAATAATCATTAAATGATGACCACTGTCTTGCAACTCCTTCTGTTTGTTGTGCAAACATAGAATTTACTCTTGAGGTCTGTCCTCCATAAACATCCATATGCCTAATTTGAATACTTGGTAATACGGCATTAAGTGTAACAACACTTGGATTATTAGGGTCACGGTTAATGTCATCAGCTAAAAAGCTTTCACAAGCGCTAAAGAGAACAACACAAAAAATAATTTTTATAAAATTTTCTATCTTTTTCATGATTTATAGATTTAAATTTAATTTAAACATTACAGATCTAGTAGAAGGCATGTTGAAGTAGTCAACACCTTGACCATTCCCTACACCTGTTAAAGATGTCTCGGGATCTACTCCATTATATTCTGTAGAATACCACAAGTTTCTTCCTACTATACTTATGTTTCCGCTATCAATAAAATCAATACCTATTTTGGACATTGGAATATCATAACCTAGGCTAACTTCACGAAGTCTTACCCATCCTCCGTCTTCTGTGAATTGCTCCCATACGGAACCAAAACCTCCAACTGAAGATTGATAATAATACTGATCTCTTACAACAGGAATATCATTTGGTGAACCATCTGATTTTACACCAACAATAGGTGTCGGTGCTTCAGTCCTGGTATCAGCAGTAAGTTGAGATCTTCCAAAAAATGAAAGAGCCCAAGCAACACCGTTAAGCATATCACCACCTTCTCTCCAATCTAACAAAAATCCTACATTAACTGGTCCGATTTTCATATTGTTGTTCCAACCTAAAACAAAGTCTGGATTTGGATTTCCAATTGCTCTTTGAACTGGATCTACCGCTTGATAACCATACTCATTAGATGAAGCGTTATCATTTATAACAACATCTCCTTCTGGAATATTAAGACCATCATCATTGGGTCCTCCAGAGCCTGTTCTTAAGTATGTCCCACCAACTACAGCACCATATTGGTTACCAGCAATAAGATAGGATCCTGCACTAGAAAATCCAGCTAAGAAAAGTTTATCTAATCCCGGAGCTAGTTCTTCAACAATATTTTCACTACTAGTGAAATTAATCTGTGAATTCCATGTAAAATTCTCTGATTGAGCAATAGCTAAGTTTAAAGTAGCCTCAATTCCTTTTCCAGTCATTCTTCCTGAGTTTAACCAAACATTGTTATATCCAGTTGATGCAGGCAATGAAGCATTAAGAATTGCGTCAGTCATTTTTCTTTGATAATAAGCAACGTCTAAACCGATTCTATTATTAAGAAATCTAAAATCAATACCAAATTCAATCTCTTCAGTTAACTCTGATTTCAATTCACTATTTCCTAAAATACTATCAATCTCAAATCCTGTAACACCTTGTATAGGGAAATTTAATGAATCACCCCAACCGTCTCCTACAGACGTAACACCATAACCTGAAGAGGTTAAGTATGCAAAAGGTGGAGGTCCACCTACTTGTGCCCAAGAAGCTCTAATTTTTGCGAAACTTAAAACATCACTTTGAGGCAATAGTTCACTTAAAAGAAATGACAATGATGCTGCTGGATATAAAAATGAGTAATCAGCTGACTTAAACTGAGTTCCAGGCACACCAAGTCTTGAATCATAATCTTGTCTTGCAGATAGAGTTAAATAGAATGCACTATTGTAGTCAAGTTCAACTTGTCCTACTAACCCCATTTGAGTATTTTGAAACAAACCTTCTCCTCCTGAAATATTAGAAGCATTAGCTAGGTTTACAAAACCTTGAAAGGCAAGGTCTGTTCCAAAGGTAGATAATGAAGTTCCTTGATATGAAAAGGCATTTCCACTAAAGAGATAATTAAAGTTCAAATTTTCAGCAATTTCATCTCCACCAGTAATATTTATGATTGCATCGTAAAGATATGTAGTATATTGGTTAAGCTGAGATGCACCTGTTGATCGAGTACGTGATCCCCTTTCAAAATTTTGTTTACGAATATCGCTAGTGAAGTCAGCACCTATTATCAATGATGCATTAAACCAGTTATTCATAGTGTAATCTGCTTTGAAACTTCCAAATATACGGTTAGTTGTTTCATTTCCTAACGCATTGTTTACAATCCAGTATGGATTATCATATCCACCACCACCTCTATAGTTTCTTTGTCCACCATTAGCAAAAATGTAGGAAGAAGGATTATCAACAGCATCTCCAGGGCTAAATCCATTTGCATTATCAAATGATATTGGAGTTCTGTATAGTCCTAAAAGTAAACCAGAGGTGTTAGAACCTTGCTGAATTCTTGTATAATCAGAACGTGTAAAGTTAAAGGTAGTTTGAAGACTTAATTTATCATTAGCCTTTAAAGTTCCAGCGAGACGAAATGTTTTTCTTCCATACTCTTCATTAGGAACAATACCTTCGTTAGTTAAATATGAAGTTGAAAAGAAATATGTTGCTTTTTCTGTACCACCTGAAATACTAAGATTATTTAAAGATTGTATTGCATCTCTAAAAAATCCTCTGTAGTTATCTTGATAATTGTTAGCAGGTGTTCCATTTCCAGTTCCTTTAGTAACTAAAAATCCATTTTTGTCCCAGATAAAGTTACCGTCACCATCAAAATTACTTGCTGAAGGAGCCTCAGGGTGATTTCTATCAGTTGCAAATTCAAGATCTGTGATTCTTGGTCCATACGAACTAGATTCACCAGTTCCTGGAGATCTCCAATAAGGAGTTCTGTCAGATCTGCTTCTATTTCTCCCTTGTGCAAAATCATTTTGGAGATTAAATGTTGTTGACATCCAATCTACACCGGTTGAATGAGTGTAAGCTACTTTCATATCTCCCTCGGAGCCTTTTTTTGTTTGAATAACAATTACTCCAGGTGCACCAGCTGTACCATATAGTGCAGTTGCTGCAGCACCTTTAAGAATGTTGATAGTTTCGATATCATCATTGTTTAAGTCCATCAAACGGTTTGAAGTTGCAGTCCCTGCAGTACTCCCCTGTGCATTTATTGTTTCATTGTTGGTAATGATACCATCAATCACAATAAGTGGCTGGTTGTTACCAATCATTGAGGTTACACCTCTAATTAAGATTCTTGAACCACCACCGGCTGAACCAGCTGATCTGGTAACTTGAATACCAGCAGCTTTTCCCACTAGAGCATCTAAAGCACTGTTAGATCCAGAGTTAACAATATCATCACTGTCAACTGTTTGGATAGAGTATCCAAGAGCTTTTGCTTCTCTTTTAATACCCAAGGAAGTAACAACTACCTCCTCTAACTCGTTCCCTAAATCTAAAGATATAGAGTAACTGTCAGCATCACCGACAGTAACATTGGTATTTTCATAACCTACAAAACTTACAACAAGCACCTCGCCAGTTGAAGCTTCGATAGAAAAGTTACCATCAAAGTCTGTAGTTACACCCCTGTTAGTATCTTGAACAATAACTGTTGCTCCAGGAAGAGGTATTCCAGCGTCGTCTTGGACGGAACCAGTTATAGCTCTTTGCTGTGCAAATGTTACAGTCGAAATGATAGCTAACAAAAATGATAATAAAATTTTGATTCTCATTTTGTTTTTTTTAGTTAATAATTAAGTTGTGACAAATCTTAAAATTTTGCCAATAGTTCTTAAAAATAACATTTTTTTAATAATTTATACATTATTGTATAATAATGTTTAAATGAGTTTATGATTTTACCATAAATCAATTTTTACAATACGCTTTTTAATTAATCACAATTAAAAAGCTTTTAATTTATTAAATGTTTAATAAATTTCCATATTTGTCAAAATAAAACTATATAATATTGGTATTTTATGGATTAATAGTAATACTTTAAATTATTTAAAAATTTAATTGGTGTTATTTTATTATATAATAAAAAATACTCTTGTTTCGAATAACTTAAAATAAACACTAAAGCAAAATTATTGACACTATAACCCGTGTTTTTCTCTGAACTTAATGAAGATATACCGAAGATTTAGGTTATTCTAATTATAAAAACGTACAACCTTCTAATTGAATTATTTCGCCCGTATCAATAGAACCTTTCAAATATTCTTTATCAGATGGACTAAAAATAAAAGTTTGACCGTCAGAACTTGAAAAATGAAGTAAACTATCAATTACTGAATATTTATAAGTTATGGTATATTCAATATCATCATTAGTCCCATAATAATCGTAATCAAACCATAAAACATCCCACCCATCTTTTGTGATTTTAATGTTCCATTTTTTTCCATCTGAAATATTTTCACCTGTTCTCCACCCTCTACAATATGAAACATCATTTTTAATATTAAAGAAGGATATAAAATATATATCGTTTAAAAACTGTAAGTCCGAAAAATCACTATAATAATTTTCAGTATCTGCCCAAAATGTACCATCATATTTTGCTAAAAACTCACAACCCTTTCTCCCCCATCCGTTGGGATTACAAAAATTTGTGTAACTGCGTGTTGCTACAGGAAGTTGTTGTCCACTTGCAAATGTAGCAGGGTCTGTATTTTTTGAGCCATATTGTACTATATCACTTTTTATACAAGAGGATATAATAAACAATAATAGTAAAAATAACTTATTCACTGATTTAAGGTTTTAGCTGCAATATACTAATAAGAGGCTGAAATTAATATCACTTAAATTTGGTTTATTCTAATCCGTAAAAAGTACATCCTTCTGATGCGAGTATTTCTCCAGTATCAATAAAATCTTTTGAATAGTTTTTATCAGAGGGATGAAAAATAAATTCCTGACCTTCAGTATTTGAAAAATGAAGTAAACTGTCAATTACTTCATATTTAAAGGTTATAGAATACTGGATTTCATTACTAGTCCCGAAATAATCATAATCAACCCAGAACAACAACTAGAATTATAAATCCTAATTAAAAATGAAAAAAATATTATTACCAATAACAGTAGCCCTTCTTTTAACATCTTGTAGTGAGGAAGATATTTGTAGCTGCAGAGTTTCTATTAATATTGAAGGTGAAACAATCGTATCAGAGGTAGATCCTCGTTCATGTAATGATGTAAGAGCATCCGAAGACTATCAGGGATATATAGATACAATTAAAATTTTGAATTCTGCTTTCAGCGATGAAGTAGATGACTATTTTGATGATTTTATTACTCTAGATCCTGACTGCTAGTTTCCACATTTTTAGTCATTTTTTCAAAAGCTCATATTTCATGGGCTTTTTTCTTTTGGAGGATATTTATTAATAAACACTCAGACATGCTCCCAAACGACAATATTAGACATTACACAAAAAAAGACATTCAGAATATCTACAACGTCTCTTTATCTTTTGTAGATAAACAGATAGCAAAAGCAATTGGGTATTATAAAAATAGGAAAGAGTGTCAGAATCCCACGTAACGAATTATACAAGTGGTTAAAGAGATATAATACAACATCTACATCAGTATGATTTATAACAGCTAAGTGTACTACAAATATCAATAGCCCCTAATCCCTTCATATGGAACAACTAAATTTTCGTCAAAAAAGAGAATTAGATAAACTAATAAATCAGGCTTTGTTTAAGCAGAGGTATCGTCTAAAAAAAGCATCACTTTTAGTCAATCATAAAAAGGGTTGATTAAATCAAAGGAATGATGAACTATTAGGTCATTTAGTAGAAAATTGGGCATCAAAAACGGGAAAGTGTTGAGATGTAAAATAAATAAAAAGCCCGTAAACAAAAGCTTACAGGCTTAATAATAGCGGAGAGACAGGCTCCATTTCTTTTGTTCACTATTGTCCTGTATTTATATGCAAATAGCGGACAACCATTGATTTTCATTGAAAACTGTCCATAATTGTCACCCTTTTTGGGGTACTCTTGTGACATAGTTCAGGCAACTATCCAGGCAACTGGGGTTGTCAATGTTTAATTTTAATCAATGTAGTATGAATTTCAAGTTAAAAACACCAAAATCAGAGTCAAGCTCTCTTATTCTTTTTTATGTCAACCTACCTGATGGTAGTCGCTTTGTGTACTCTTCAGGTCAAAAGATCCCAGTAAGACTATGGGATAAAATCTACCAAATTCCAATCAAAACAAAATCACAAAAGGATCAAGTGATAATTAATTCAATTAACCTTCGTCTGGATAGAATCAAAGCTGAATACTTAAGACTCGATCTTCAGAACCAAAGACAGGGGAAACTACTCACTAAAGAGCAGTTAAAGGAAGAGTTTGACATTCATTTTAAAGGAAAGCAAAAAAAGGACACTCCAAATGACCTTGAAAGCTGTTTTACTGACTTCTGTGAGTTTAAAAACAGATTGGGAAGTTGGAGTAAATCTACTAAGCAAAGGTATATAATGCTTCTAGGGCTCTTAAATGAGTATCAAAAATATAAGTCAAGGAAAATTGACATTCGAGGGATCGATGAATCTTGGATTACTAACTTCAGACACTACTGTCAAACACTTAAGAAGCATCAAGTTAATACGCTGGGCAGAAACATAGGACTTCTGAAAACATTTTTGAACTACTGCCTAAAGAAGAATTACATAGACAACCCCAGCTTTAAAGATGCAGCAGTGAATAGAGAGGTAACTCATCAAATTGCACTAAACAAAGAAGAAATAAAAGTAGTTGCACAGCTAAATTTATCTCGTAACAAGCGTTTAGAGCGAGTTAGAGACGTTTTTCTTGTTGGATGTTATACTGGAATGAGATTCAGTGACTTTAAGCGTCTGAAGAGCTCTAATATATCAGAGGGTTTGATTACAATTAGAGAGGTGAAGGACAAGACCAAAACACTTCAGATCCCAATCACTGATAAAGTGAGAGCTATTTTAGAAAAGTACGGTTGGCAGCTTCCATTGATATCTGAACAAAAGTTTAGAGAATACCTCAAGGAGATTTTTAAACTTGCTGGATTTACTGATCTAAAAATCAAGTCAAAAAAGATAGGTAAACAGGTTTATGAAAAGGAGGTGCCAATGTACGAGCTGATCAGTACCCACACAGCTAGAAGATCGTTTATCACTATTATGCTCAATAGTGGGGTTCCAGCAAAGGCAATAATGAGCATAACAGGTCATAAATCAATCAATAATTTTCAGCTATACTACAAACCAACAAATGATACACTGTCTGGTTTTATGGATCAAGTATGGGAGTAAGAAATTGTTAATCATTTTCTAATAACTATTATTTCAATCCTTTGGCAAAACCTATGGATATTAGGAAATTAGAGTCAAAATTTAGTAAATGGAAGTAAAAACCTACAACTCAACTCTCCAAGAAAATAGAAAACCGCTTAGTATATTAACAACACGAGTAAATTCAGTAGTTGATACAATAGATCAGCTGAGCTTGAGAATGGAGCATATGATTGACAATCAGTTTAAAATGCTCAAAAAAATTGATAAAATCTCTGATAAAGTCTTTGAAAAACCAGAATATTTTTCAGTAGGAGAGATAGCACTCAAAGAAGGTGTTTCAGACAGAACTGTAAGGAGACGCCTTAAAGAGAAAGTAATTCCATTTGAAAAAAACGAAGGAGAAAAAGCTTACAGGATACCAGCTGAACATTATTATCAGTCACTGTCTAGTGATGGAAAATCCAGTTGGTTTCAAAATCATACAAGAGAATAGTACATCAACTTTAGGATTAGGATTTGATACTGGATACGCTTGATTGCTTGGTGTAGGTATTCACAGTATATATAAAGGGTGAAAACAAACTAATCAGCCATAATACTGACTCCCCAATCACTCTCTACGATTATCCCATCTTCACACTGAGGGCATTTCTTTAATTTATAATCCCACTCCGTATACTTCTTACTTCCACACTCCTCACACTTTCCTTTCAGCTTCTCTCCAATTGGGGAGTGTATAATCCTATCATAGATCTCACTGCACTTTAGGCATACCACAGGAATAGTTGGACCTCTCATAAGAGCATCTGGTTTCCCAGATCCTACAAAAGAATAATCGCATTTATTACAATTATGTGTCTTTAAACTTGCCATTTAAAAATGATGTTTCTATTTTGTTTATCAAATCTAATATCCCTGTTCTAATAGAAAAATTATTTTCTAAAACCCATGCCCCGGTTTTTGGATTAATACAGGATTGAAACTTTTAGCTTTTAAAATTGAGTAGCCGTACAAATACCGTACAATAAAAAAACAAAAAAACCCTAAAACATTGTATTTTAATGCAATAGGGATTGTTGTTGCGGAGAAAGAGAGATCAGAACCTTCCTTGTAAGTGTATGATTCACAGGATTTTAAAACTACACTCCTTCCCTACTCACCGAATTGGTCCCTTTTTATTTGATTCTAATTTGTTCTATTTGATATGCTTATGATTAATTCTTCTCATTAGATGAATAAAATAGAATAACCATCGTAGGATAATTACTTATATTGCCACTTATGAATACTTGGCATATCCACATTCAAGGAAGGGTTCAGGGAGTAGGTTTTCGTCCTAATATCTATCGATTGGCGTCTAAAAAACAACTAAACGGGGTTGTTTACAACGACCTTAATGGTGTTCATATTAAATTTACAGCCAAGAAAGAAACAGCAATTCCTTTTTATAAGACCGTCCTTAGCGATGCCCCTAGTCTAGCAAAAATCACCAAACATTCCATTCTGGAAATTGACAATCAAATTTATGAAGGTTTTCAAATTTTACAAAATCAGGAGGCCAAGACTACTGCATTGATGTTAACGCCTGATTTTGCTTTATGCGAAAACTGCAGAGCAGAAGTTTTATCCCATGATAATAGAAGGTTACTATATCCCTTCATTACCTGCACTTCATGTGGTCCGCGCTTTTCTTTGATTAACGGTCTGCCATTTGAAAGAGAATTCACCGTTATGGATGAATTTAAAATGTGTGTAACTTGTAAAGAAGAGTATACCAACCCTGAAAATCGTAGATACCATTCTCAAACTAATTCCTGTACTACTTGCGGAATCAAATTATCTTTAAAAGACCCACAAGGAGAAGAAATTGTGAATGACACAAAAGAAATCATTAATAAAGTTGTCGATTTTTGGCATGAGGGAAAAATTGTTGTAATTAAAGGTATTGGTGGATATTTACTAACCTGTGATGCGACCAATAGTAAAGTAATAAATACGCTGAGAAAAAGAAAACAAAGACCTTCAAAACCTTTTGCTTGTATGTACCCCAATATTGAATTGATACAACAAGAATTTCAAACGGATCCTTCAGAAATCAAAATGCTGTTGGGTGAAGTGGCTCCTATCGTCTTGTTTAAATTAAAGAACAACCAAGCTAATATTGCCGAACACGAAGTAGCCCCTAATCTTGACCAGATTGGCGTCATGTTGCCCTATACCCCACTCTATGAACTTTTGATGCAAAGTTTCGGTAAACCTATTATAGCGACAAGTGGAAATATTAGTAATGCCTCTATTGTTTTTGAAGACGATAAGGTCTTTTCTGAATTATCGGGTATTTGGGATTACGTTCTTACGAATGACCGTGAAATAGTAACGTCTCAAGATGATAGTGTTGTTCGCTTTAGTCAATTAAAAAAACAGCGAATACTTATTCGAAGGTCAAGAGGTTTATCTCCCAATTATTTCGGGCCAGTTTCCAATGAAAGAGAAGAGGTAATTCTAGCAATGGGAGCCTCTCAAAAAAGTGTCTTCGGTGTACTTTACAAAGAATTATTCTATCTAAGCCAGTATTTAGGTAATCTCGTTTATTTTGAAAGTGTAGAGAACTATAAAAGGACTATTGATCATTTCATGAATTTACTAAACTGTCGACCCAATGTTATTTTGGTCGATAAACACCCAAACTATCATTCTACCGAATATGGAAAATATTTAACAGATGAATATGGTGCAAAGCTTGTGTCCATTCAACACCATTTTGCTCATTTTGCCAGTGTTTTATCTGAACACTCGTTATTGACAAAACCGGAAAAGGTCTTAGGAATTATATGGGATGGCACAGGATTCGGAAATGATGGAAATAATTGGGGCGGAGAATTTTTGACGTATGAAAACAGCACTTTTACCCGTCTGTTACATTTATCCTATGTACCATCTATTTTGGGTGATAAAATGTCTTTAGAGCCTCGCATTTCCGCCTTGGTACATTGTTGGAAAAATGATACGGCGACAGAAATGATAAGAGGAAAGTTCACTGAACAAGAATGGTTATTATATCAAAAAACACTTAATAAAGGACAGTTTTTAAAAACATCGAGCATGGGTCGACTATTTGACGCCGTGGCATGCCTATTAGGAATAATGGATGTACAAACTTATGAAGGAGAGGCCGCTTTAAAACTAGAGTCTTTAGCGCAAACTTATGTTGACCAAAGTGAAATTATAGATGAAACATATTATGTTTCAAAAATATCGTATATTGAAAATCTGCCTACGGGCGATATTATTATAGGTGTAGTGAAGGATTTAAAAAGTGGTATGGATTTAAATCAGATTGCCTTTAAATTTCACTACTCTCTGGTGAAGATAGTTGACAAAATTGCTCGCTTAAAAAGTATTAAAAAAATAACTTTTAGTGGAGGTGTTTTTCAGAATGCGCTGTTAGTTGATTTAATGCAGTTGCATTTGGAACCCAATTTTCAACTCTATTTTCATGAAGAAGTATCACCTAACGATGAGAACATTGCACTAGGGCAATTAGTTTTTTACCAAACTACAAACAAAGATGAAATTTCTTAGTGAATACCGAGATGCCGATTTGGCAAAAAAATATTTAGACGAAATACATGCTACTGTTACCCAACCTTGGAATATTATGGAAGTTTGTGGTGGACAAACCCATAGTCTGGTTAAAAACGGAATTATGGACTTGTTGCCCAAAGAGGTCCAAATGATTCATGGGCCAGGGTGCCCCGTTTGTGTTACACCACTCCATTTAATTGATAAAGCAATCTATTTAGCCGAAGATGAAAACGTTATTCTTTGTTCTTTTGGAGATATGCTACGGGTTCCAGGTTCGGAAAAAAGTTTGCTACAGGCTAAAGCCGCTGGCGCTGATGTTCGTATTTTATATTCTCCTTTGGAAGCCGTTCAAATCGCAAACGACAATCCCAACAAAGAAGTGGTTTTTTTCGCTGTTGGTTTTGAGACTACAGCTCCTGCGAATGCCCTTTCTGTTGACAAGGCCCATGATTTAGGACTTACGAACTTTTCCATTTTAGCCTCTCAAGTTTTGGTGCCACCAGCCATGGAAGCCGTTATCGAGGACGAAGAAAGTAAAATAGATGCTTTTTTGGCTGCAGGTCATGTCTGCACTATTATGGGAATGGATGAATATTATCCTTTGGTGACACGCTATAAAATTCCAATGGTTGTCACAGGTTTTGAACCTGTAGACCTATTGCAGGGCATATTACTAACGATTCAACAATTAGAAAAGGGAGAAGCAATCCTTGAAAATCAATATAGTAGAGTGGTAAAGCCCGAAGGGAATCACAAAGCTCAGGAGCTCCTTCGTAAGATTTTTACGATTTCAGACAGGGAATGGCGAGGTATTGGTACTATTCCTGTTAGTGGACTTGAAGTACGACCAGAGTATGCATCATTCGATGCCAATTTGAAATTCAATATCAACATCAAAAAAGTGGAAGAACCTAAGGAATGCATAGCAGGTTTAGTTCTGAAAGGAATTAAAAAACCGATGGAATGTTCACAGTTTGGTAAAAAATGTACACCTCAAAATCCAATGGGAGCCCCAATGGTTAGTTCAGAAGGAGCATGTGCTGCATATTATCACTTCAGCGGAGCAGCAGAAACTATTGTCTAATCTTACCCATTTCAAATAATGTCTGAAAAAAACTTAAAAATGAAATTACATTGTCCCATGCCCGAATTGGACTTTGATATTATAACCCTCGGGCATGGTAGTGGTGGTTTGTTGACCAACAAATTACTGGATTCAGGCGTTTTTCATCTTTTTGACAATGAATATTTACAACAACGACATGATGGAGCAGTATTGAAGTTAGAAGGCGAAACTGCTTTTACTACGGATAGTTTTGTAATATCACCTATTTTCTTTCCTGATAGTAATATCGGAGAATTAGCAGTGAATGGCACCGTAAACGATTTGGCCATGTGTGGAGCGATTCCACAATACCTATCATTAAGTTTTATCATAGAAGAAGGTTTGAAAATGACCGAGTTCTGGGAAATTCTAATCGGTATTAAATCGGCGGCAGAAGAAGCCAATGTACAAATAGTGACTGGCGATACCAAAGTCGTTGAAAAAGGAAAAGGAGATAAAATCTTTATAAATACCAGTGGCGTTGGCAAAATACATAAGCGCGCTCAGATTTCAACCCACAATGTTAAAGCTGGTGACAAAATCATTGTGAGCGATGGTATTGCTACCCATGGCGTAGCCATAATGTCGGTACGCGAAGGGCTTGAATTTGAAACCGCTGTAAAAAGTGATACCAGAGGTTTAAATCATATGGTCACCGAACTGCTCGACGAATTCGGCGAAGATATTCATGTACTTAAAGACCCGACACGAGGTGGTGTTGCAACAGTCTTAAATGAAATTGCTAGAGATAGAAATCTGGGAATCGAAATATCACAAAAACAACTCCCTATACAAAATGAAGTAAGTGCATTATGCGAAATTCTTGGTTTAGACCCACTGTATGTAGCGAATGAAGGAATCTTTATTGCCGTAGTAGACGTACAAATTTCTGAAGAAGTTGTCACAAAACTTCAACGTATGGACTACGGTACAAATGCATCTATAATAGGAGAAGTTACTGAGAGTCATCCAAGACAGGTAGTATTAACCAGTAGCATTGGTGGCAAACGTATTGTAAATATGTTAGTCGGGGAACAATTACCGCGCATTTGTTAATTTTTTATTATTTTGTTGTTTTAAACTTAACCAATCTCTAAAACACATGAGGAATTACATTTTTATTGCACTATTTGTGCTCGTACAAACCTTTAGTTACGGACAGGAAAAAGTTCAGGATACTGTAAAAATAGACGAAGTTCAAATTACCGCTTTACGATCTTCTGCAACTTTTAAGAATCTACCTGTAAACGTATCCTTGATCCAACAGAGGGCCATTCTTGAAAATCAACCAGCATCTGCTACAGAAATTTTGAGATACGTGCCGGGTATTACTATTCAGAATGATGGAGGTATTACAAGTACACCCATAATTAGAGGTTTGTCAAGAGAGAGAGCTCCCATTTTAATTGACGGTAATTCTTTTGTAGGAGGGCGTATACGAAGTTATGCGTTGATTGATCCTTGGCAAATCGAGCGAGTTGAAGTAATTAAAGGTCCAGCCTCAGCATTCTGGGGAAGTGATGCCGTGAGCGGACTAGTTAATGTAATTACCAGAAAAGCAGAAAATGGATACGGCAAAGATTTTAAAATAGGAACCAGTCTTTATGGT
>Ga0209630_10000828_pt1 | contig 34973 bp, 34 predicted proteins | sample COG_01_FD_184745 | JGI IMG/M metagenome (GOLD analysis project Ga0209630, IMG submission 184745) | Pelagic Microbial community sample from North Sea - COGITO 998_met_01 (SPAdes) (version 2) | ecosystem: Environmental > Aquatic > Marine > Neritic zone/Coastal water | place: Helgoland, sampling...
TTCCATGTTATCGAGAACCTGCTCCTTCATCTCGCGATCAGCTAGGCCTCCACACATTTGGATCATGCGATCGGCAAGTGTCGACTTACCGTGATCAATGTGGGCTATGATTGAAAAATTGCGAATATGCGTTATGTCAGTCTTGCTCATGGGCGCGCTTTTATCATTGACACAACGAATTGGCTATCTCTGATTAATTAGGGACGAAATTTGATGGAACCTTTGGGGTCAACTTTTGTTCATAAGCTTCGGCTCAGACAGAATAATTCAATTTTTTAACAGAGAGCAGTATTGGTAGCATTTAGTAATTAAATTTTATTAGTATTTTGTAGATTACATCCTTCACCAATATTAGACCCAGAAGTAAGGCGATCGGTGAAAGGTCAAATCCACCAAGTGCCGGTAGAAACTTGCGGATCCGTCCCAGCGCAGGTTCAGTCGCCCGATAAACAAAGTCACAGACTATGTAAACAACGCGGTTCGAAGAATTGATAACGTTAAATTGCGTCAACCAGCTAAGAACCACGCCAATGAAAACGATCCACATGTAAAGATCAATTACTGTATACAGCAGTTTCAAAACAGGACCGACAATTACGTCCATAGTGCGGGAATCCTCTATTTTACATCGGGTTTAATCTAACCCCCCAGTGTTTTTATGGCAAGTAGTTGGCTGTCGCAGTGGGTGCGCTTGACGGGCCAAATTCAAATGTCGCGCAAGGTTTTCTTTGCAGGTTTCTTCTTCTCCTTTTCAAACTCTAACAGCTTGTGGGTGGAATTTGAAGACACCTATCAAAATTGCCATGTCTAGGAAAGTGCTACATAATGCTGACTTTAATGCGTAATAAAGAATGCCAATGCATTATCGAATGCCTCCAGTTAGTGTTGATATGTACCCGCATCTTACAAATATTGTGCTACATTAAAAAATTTTGGTAGGTTAAGGAGGATTATTTTTTTCTATGAATAAAAAACTGAAACACCTCACAAAGGCTCTGACTGGCAGAGGGGTCAAAGTAAGCCTCAGTCGTACAATGTTTTTGGGCCTAATGTTTACTGCAATTAGCGGCTTGGTTGGGTGCTCCAATCCGATGATAGCTATGAATAATGCCATCGCTAATGCCGTTGGGGACAAAAGAGTGCAAGGTAAAGGGGCCAAAACTATAAAGGGCCAAATTTATAGTTGTAATGTGAGGAGTATCACTAGGCTTGGGCCCAGTGGCACGATGGAAGAAAATCCCAGCACCAATGTATCATTAGCCCCTAACTCTAAGAGTTTTATTTTTGATGAGACGACAGGCATTCTGAGTGAAGATGGGTTTAGCCCCTTAAAAATGATTGTTATGCAGATAGGTACAAACGAAAATAGCTCTATTGGATATTCCACATATAAAGGATCTGCGTCTTCAGGGATTGCTGTATTGCGTATACAAAAGTGGGAAGTTGGCTTACCGTTCCTATTCCTTGACAGTTCGGTACTTTGGACAGGCTCTTGCATGACTAAATAACAATCTCATTGTAAGATTTGCCTAAAAATATAGGCCAACTGTTATTTTTTTTGATTATTGTGGCGTATGTTTTTTCCTTTGTGGTCAGGTAAAGCAAAGGCGGTGCCATTGGAAGTTTGTTCTATGGATTATGTATAATGACGACTTCATCTTAGTGGTATCATATTGCAATCTTTTGCTGAGCAAATCATCTTGTGGGCTGTGCCTGCAGGAATTGAGAAAGGGCTAAAAAATTATGAGCGCTCTTATGCTAAGAATCCTTCTTTTCTAGCAAAGCTAAAATGTTAGCTTCCCAAATTTTTGGGTGTTCTGGCAAAATACGCGATAAAACAGATTGTAACATATTGGCTGCAAATTGCTTACGGCGTTTGCCTGTTTTCTGGCCAGCAATTTTAATAACTTTGAAGTCTGTTAATCCTGCAAATTCTGTAATGCGTTCAGGAGAATAAGGCGTAACGTGTTCGAAGGTTCCGTAGAATACGCGAGCGCCCCACGGAGAGGATGAATTTGGAACCCTGATTAATATACGTCCACCAAGTGCGAGTACTGAGTGCAATGATTTGAATATTGAGCAAGACTTTTCAAGTGGCAGGTGTTCAAGGACATCATGCAATACTATTAAATCAAATGTACGTTTGCCTGAAATAGATGATATGTATGTCTCTGCCTCCTCAAAAACCACTTGAAAGGGATCAAGGCCAGCAAGAGCGGGAGCTAATCTTTTGTCCAAGTCTAGGCAGACAACATTGATGAAATCCTTTGCTAGTAGGTAGCGTGAAAAAATACCAGTGCCACATCCAATCTCAAGTATGGACATGCTGGGAGTTGCATTTGTGAAATCTAAGAATTCCCTATCATATTGCCTGATATGTTTCTTTTGAAGGGAAAAATACCGAATATCCCGATCGCTATAAGGCTCAATCATCAGTTTATCCATAAGTATTATTCTTCTGAATTATTAGAATTACCACAGATGCGTGGTAAGTGAGAATAAAGTTTATTTTGACTAGTTTATTTTTGATTAAAGTATATTTATATTATCAAAATTTTTTACCCCCATGCGGGGCCTCTAACAAGAAAAGCGACAAGCACAATTCCAATAGTAAGAACTACTGCAAGCGCGGCAACTATAATACGGTTCATGTTTTCAAAGCCTTTGTTTTTTTAGGGTTCTCAGTATTCCATAGTTGGGTCACTTTTTTGTAAAGCTGTCTGGCTTTCGCTTTGCCACTTCAAATGTAGCTACTGTTATTATGATTGCTGCCAAGATTGCAATATGTGCTATCGCCGTAACGCCAAAAACCCACATGCTTCCCATCCATACTGAAAACATAATCCCCCACATCCAAGCGAGAAGTTGCATTATTAGGTGTCTCACGCCATCGTCAGGAATGTGCCGAAGCGGGTTGTGCTTTGCGTTCATTACAGAATTCCACGAGTTGTATATAAATTCTCTCACCTTCAATCTCCTTATTTGCAATTATACAAAAACAAGTTCTAAAAATCCCTTACGTTCTGATCCTCTCTTTGGATCAGCAGTATAAAAAGACTGTCCTTATTCTATTTGACAGTTATTTTGTATAGTTGACTTAATTTTATTTTCCTCGAGTAAACTTTACGCGTAGTCATTACAGGGATTTCTTTTGTTTTCTCACCAATGTGCGTAGGTACGTTTTTAAAATGGCGGGCTAACTGGAATTACAATTTTTTTTAGGCCTCACGCAGATGGCGTCTGGCTGGCGGTCGATATTGCCTCAGATACGTGGGAAGCACTGCTTCTGCCGCTGCTGGCTTTATCGCCAATTCGTCGAATCCAGGAAAGTCGCCTGAGTTGACATTGTCTGACTTTAGCAGTGTTACCTGATCGCACGTGATTAGAGGCTTTGGTAGTAATTCCAAAAACCAAGCTGTGAATTTTGCTATAGAAAAAGGGTAAGGAACCAAAACACGAGGTCGTCCACTCTCTTTTAGGACCATCTCCATCATCTCTTTGAAACTGTATACTTTAGGCCCGCCAAGCTCGTAGATTTTGTGTGGGTTTGTATTAATTTCAAGAATTTTAACGATTGCATCGGCCACATCGCCAACAAAAACAGGTTGCATGCGTGTTCCACCCTCGCCATATAAATCTACTCCAAAAGGAGTGTTCAAGCCAAAAAATTTAAATCTTGAAATTGGCTGACAGCCAAAAACAGGCATTATTGGAGTAAAACGCGCGAGACTTGCGAACATGTTGAAGAAGTGATCTTCCTGTCCGAATATGGCTGATGGGCGCACAATAACAGCCTCTTGAAAAGCTCTCTTGACGGCTTCCTCACCGGCGGCTTTAGAGCGCGCATAGATAGAATCTGACTTGGATGAGGCGCCCAGTGCAGAAATATGAACCAGCGAGTTTACACCTGCTTGTGCTGCTGCATGGGCAATATTGTAGGCAGTTTTAACATGGACTTTTTCGAATGTAGATTTATTCGTTTGAAAAAGTATTCCAATCAGATTGATAGCCTGATTGGCACCATTTAGGGTACGGAAGATTGATTCTTTGTTGGATAAATTGATAGGCACAGGAGTAATTTGACCAATTTCACCCATCGGCTTTAGATAGTTTGCGGCTTCTGTGTCCCGGGTTGCAACCCTGATTTGGGCGCCTTGTTTTGCTAAACGTTGAATAACGTGGCGGCCAACAAAGCCAGAACCGCCAAATACTGTCACCACACGACGAGACATAAATTGTGCTCCACTATTTGCATATTTAAGTAAGAAAATACAATGCCATAAGCTTAATTCAAATTCCAACCCCCATTAGGTAAAATTTTGTAAAAGCTGCGATTTTATTGACCTGCTGTGCAAGGGAAGGTAAAGACAGACTATTAATCAGTCTTGGCTACTTATTTGTTAATGAAGCCCATGGCCCAGGTGGCGGAATTGGTAGACGCGCTGGCTTCAGGTGCCAGTGGCCGCAAGGCCGTGGAAGTTCGAGTCTTCTCCTGGGCACCATTTTTTTGTTAACATAGTAAATTTTTGGAGATCAGTTTAGTTGATGATAAAGCATGTTAAAGATGTGACCATTAATGTCCATCAAGGTGATATTCCCTCTAATATCAAATTTGATGACGCTATTGCCATTGATACTGAGGCTATGGGGCTTAATAATCATCGGGACCGTCTTTGCGTTGTTCAAATGTCAGCAGGTGACGGCACTGCCCATCTCGTTAAATTTGACGCAGATGACGATTACTCTGCACCCAATCTGAGAGCGTTGTTGGGAGATAAGTCAAAAACTAAAATTTTTCACTATGCTCGTTTCGACGTAGCAATTATTAGGCAATATCTGGATGTAGTTTGTCAGCCTATATATTGCACAAAGATTGCCTCCTATTTGGCACGGACCTACACCAATGGGCATGGCCTCAAAGATTTGTGTAGGGAATTGCTGGGAATTGAGCTCTCTAAGGCTCAACAGTCATCTGACTGGGGTAATGACGATCTAAGTGAAGAGCAGATTGCCTATGCGGCATCTGATGTTTTATACCTGCATAAAATCCGCGCACTACTTGATGAAATTCTTAAGCGTGAGGGTCGAATGGAGTATCTTGAGGCGTGCCTTGATTTTGTGCCCACACGCACCGCACTCGACCTCGACGGTTGGGCCGACTTAGATATCTTCCACCACTAACTAATCTAAAACTCTGTTCCCCGGTTTGATTGACGTATCAAAGTATTGGCATCATAATAAATTTGTTAAGGGAATGAAAATTCCGAGGCAATTTATGCCTCTCCACCCAAAAAAATGGTGTTCAATCTAGATGACCGTTACAAAAAGCAAACCGGCAAGCGATCTGCTGGAGTCCGCAAAAAGAGTTCTCGGTATAGAAGTCGAAGGGTTGCAAGCACTTTCGGACAGCCTTGACGAGACTTTTAATAAAACACTTGGCCTACTCTCGACTATGGAGGGACGTGCAGTAGTCACTGGTATGGGTAAAAGTGGTCACATTGCCCATAAGATTGCGGCGACCATGGCTTCTACAGGCACCCCTGCTTTTTTTGTGCATCCCGGTGAAGCCAGTCATGGTGATTTGGGAATGATTACTGCTGGTGATGTTGTCATTGCTCTTTCATTCTCTGGTGAAACAGCAGAGTTGGCTGATCTAGTGGCCTACACTAAACGATTTGAAATTCCTCTTGTTGGCATTACCGGCTCTGGCTCAAGTGCGCTTGCCAAGGCGGCAAGCGTTGCTTTGGTATTGCCTGTCTTAAAGGAGGCCTGTCCCATGGGGTTGGCGCCAACAACATCTACTACGGCCATGCTAGCTCTGGGCGATGCTCTTGCGGTTGCCATGCTCGAGAATAAAGGTTTTTCGTCAGATGATTTTCAAATTTTCCATCCTGGTGGTAAACTAGGTGACCATTTGCAAAAAGTTACTGATGTAATGCACACAGGTAAAGAACTTCCAGTAGTCCTAGACAACATAGTTATGTCAGAAGCAATACTGATCATGACCGCTAAAAGTTTTGGTTGCCTCGGCGTTGTTGATAGAAGTGGAGTGTTGCAAGGTGTTATCACCGACGGTGATTTACGCCGTCATATGGGACCAGAATTACTGACGTGCCTCACTGGTCAGGTCATGACTACAGGCAGCACCTCTATTCGTCCAGAGGCTCTGGTCAACGAAGCGCTTAGAATAATGAACACCAAGCTCATCACTGCACTATTTGTCCTTGAGAATGAGCGGCCTATTGGGATCGTTCACATTCATGATTGCTTGCGTGTCGGTGTTGCGTGAAGGAAACAAAATTAATGGGGCGAAACAAGTGAGTGTGCAGACGACCTCCGAAACGTCCCAAGTTGGCGGCGGAACCAGAGAAATTGGGCATGCTGTAAGAACTTACTCGCGCTTTGTCACAATGATGAAGGTTTTGCTGCCAGTTATTGCTTTAGCCCTGATTTTGCTGGTAGTTGCCTGGCCATATTTAAAAGTTAGTGATTCACGATTTAACATTGGCTTCACGGCCTTGAAGGTTGGTAATGTTGAGGACCCAGCCATGATTAATCCACGTTTTCAAGGGGCGGATAAGGACCGGCAGACCTTTTCAATTACAGCTGATATTGCAAAAAATTTGTTGAAAGGTGGGAAAAGTGTAGAATTGGAAATGCCTAAGGCAGATATATCTCTTGAAGATGGATCTTGGCTTGTGCTGACTGCGAAAAGTGGAGTTTATGTACGTCAGGACGAAACCTTGACCTTAAATGATCAGGTGAATCTATTTCATGATTCAGGTTATGAGTTCCGAACTGAAAGCGCTGTTATAGATTTGACTAAAGGAACTGCGAGCGGCACGGTTTCTGTCGCAGGTCAAGGACCATTTGGGAACCTCAAGGCGGAGGGATTCCACCTTGTTGATAAAGGCAAAACCATTTACTTCATCGGTAAGTCAAAATTGACCATTTATCCGTATGCTGGGGGGGCTTTAAAATGATAGGAAAAATGCGTCGCTCCATAAAAAAGTTAAGCTTTATCACCGCCTTTTTTTTCGCAGCCACTTTGACTGCTGTCAAAGCTCAAGGTCTAAATTTTGGCAATGGCGATTCTGATGCGCCTATTGAAGTTTATGCGGATAACGGTATTGAGTGGCAGCAAGAGACCCTGACTTTCTTTGCGAAAGGGAATGCACGTGCCATACGTGGTGAGGTCACTGTATACGGAGATGAACTGCGAGCTTTCTATCGAGAATTATCAGATGGCGGCACAGAAATTTGGCGTCTAGACGTAACAGGTAATGTTAGAATTGTTACGCCTGGTGAGACGGCTTACGGGGACAAGGGTGTTTACGATGTTGACAATGCTATTTTAGTTCTCACTGGTAAGAAAGTTCGTTTGTTAACGCTCACAGAAGAGGTCATTGCCGACCAACAGATTGAATATTGGGAACGCAAACAAATGGCGGTTGCACGTGGTAACGCCCAAGTGCTGAGTGATGATAAAAATTTGAGGGCAGAAGTTTTAGTTGCATATTTTAAAAAAGATAAAGCTGGAAAGAGTTTAGTTCACCGAGTTGAAGCTTTTGATAACGTCAACATTAAAACGGCTAAAGAAGAAGCAATGTCAGATCGCGGGGTATATAACGTGGAGACTGGTATCGCAACACTCACTGGTTCAGTTAAAATAGTTCAAGATCGAAATAAACTGGTGGGTTGTAGGGCTGAGGTTAATATGAATTCCGGTATTTCAAAAATGTTTAGTTGTGCAAACAAAGCTGGTGGACAAGTCGGAGGAATATTTAACCTAAATGAGAAAACAAAAAAAAAGAACTAAACTATTTCTTTACAGGAGCAGACTTAGGTTAAACTAAGCTAGTTTTTTTAATCTTACGGGCAAGTGAAACGAATGCAAGACGACCAAAATATATATGACATGGCCCCAGTAAGTAGCCACCTTGACTCTGATGGCCAACCACGGTTGATAGTTGAAAATGCTAATCGTGGGCTGCATGCAAAAAACTTAGGAAAGCGTTTCAAAAAGCGCCCAGTAGTTCATGGTGCAAGTCTATCCATTCAACGTGGCGAAGTGGTTGGACTTTTGGGTCCCAATGGAGCCGGAAAAACTACATGCTTTTATATGATTACTGGATTGATTCCACTAGACTATGGAACGGTGTTTCTTGATGGTCAGGATATAACGGATTTACCCATGTACCGAAGAGCTCGCCTGGGAATTGGCTATTTGCCTCAGGAAGCGTCTATTTTTCGAGGCATGACTGTGGAAAACAACATTCGTGCTGTGCTTGAAGTAACAGAGTCGGTCCATGAGAAACGTGAAGCCATGTTGGACGCCTTGCTTGCAGAGTTCTCAATTACTCATTTGCGGAGCACCCCGGCACTGGCCCTTTCTGGTGGAGAGCGTCGCCGAGTTGAAATTGCTCGTGCGCTCGCCTCCAGTCCCCATTTTATACTCCTCGATGAGCCGTTTGCCGGTGTTGATCCAATTGCTGTGGGTGATATTCGAGAACTCGTTGCTCACTTAAAAGATCGTGGAATTGGCGTTTTGATCACCGATCATAATGTTCGCGAAACACTGGATGTCATCGACCGAGCTTACATTATTCATGATGGTATGATGTTAATGGAGGGTGCGCCTTCTGACATCGTCGGAAATGAGGACGTCAGGCGCGTATATCTGGGTGATCGTTTTAGTCTTTAATAAAAACTCAAAAAACAAGGTGGCATCAACATGGTGTTGACCCCCCGCCTTGACTTGCGCCAAAGCCAGTCTTTGGTAATGACGCCGCAATTGCAGCAGGCGATCAAACTACTGCAGTTTTCTAGTCTTGATCTGCTTGATTACGTTGAGCAGGAATTGGAAGAAAACCCACTGCTTGAACGCGATGAGGGCGACAATGACGAGCAAGTCGATCTACTTTATGATGGGGGTGAGTTATCTGACGAAATGGCTGAGAGAAGTGAGGAAGATAGTGGCCTAGACGCTATTGATTTCAGTAACCCAGAAAAAGACTCTGAAATCATTGGTAGCGACATGGATGTTGATATTGATAATGAATGGAACATTGATAACGCTAGCGAATCTGAAATTACCCAGGCTAGCCTTGCTGAGCCGGCTTTTGCTGATTCTGGGCCTGGTGGCGCCACAGACTTTATGGGTGCCATGCCTAATCTTGAAGAAACAATTACTGATAGCACGAGCCTGCGTGAGCGCCTGAATTTACAGATGGTGATGTCGTTTACCGACCCTGTCGAGAAATTGATTGGCACACAACTTATTGATATGCTTGACGAATCTGGTTATATATGTGGAGACCTTAAACAAATAGCCGAAAACCTTGAATGTGCCACTGAACTTGTTGAACAGGTTTTGATTGGGTTACAAGCTATTGATACTCCCGGTCTTTTTGCCCGTAATCTGTCAGAATGCCTAGCCTTGCAATTAAGGGAAATCGATAGACTTGATCCTGCTATGCAGGCATTGCTTGATAATTTGAGCCTGCTGGCAAAGCGAGATGTCTCATCTCTAGTTGAAATTTGCGGTGTTGACGCTGAGGATATTGCCGACATGTTTATTGAGATCAAGAAACTGAATCCAAGACCAGCACAGGCTTTTGAAGATACGGTTATGCAACCGATTATTCCGGACGTAATTATGAGATTCCAAGTTGGCAGTGGTTGGATTATAGAGCTGAATAGTGAGACCTTGCCAAAGGTTCTTGTTAATAATACCTATTTCACAACCATTACATCTGCCACTGAATCAAAAGAAGATAAACGTTACATAAATGAGTGTTATCAATCTGCGAACTGGCTGGTGAAATCTTTGCATCAGCGTGCGACAACTATTTTAAAAGTGGCCAGTGAAATTGTCCGTCAGCAGGATGCTTTTTTTGCTAAAGGCGTGCAGTATTTGCGTCCTTTAGTGCTGCGCGACATAGCTGATGCAATTGATATGCATGAGAGCACTGTCTCACGGGTTACTTCAAACAAATTTATTTCTTCACCAAGGGGTATTTTTGAGCTCAAATATTTTTTTAATGCAGCTATTTCAAGTTCTTCTGGGGGTGATACCTATTCATCTGTGTCCGTGCGTGATCGCATCAAATCATTGGTAAATGAGGAAACCATTGATAAAATACTATCAGACGATAAGATCGTAAATATTTTGAATGCGGAAGGCATAGATGTGGCTCGGCGCACAGTTGCTAAATACCGTGAGGCCCTGGGTCTTCCATCTTCCATACAGAGACGTCGTGAGAAAAGGTCAGTTCTTTGAAGTTAAGTCGGCTGGTTTAAGTCAGAGCCATGTCATGCAAACTATTGACACCAGCAACAAGGGCATCTAGTTTCCGGCCTTCGTCGCGTTTTGGCGTTGTACATGGCATCAAACAAGGTCAATCGGGACGAGGATGATAACATTCGCTGTTCAAAAGTGGTTACCAAGGACTGTATGGAAAGTTGAAAGTTCAAACAAGCTGAACGGTATAATTTCATGGAAATATCAGTTAAAGGCATACATGTAGACGTCGGCGATGCTCTTCGAGGACAAACTGAAAATAAATTACAGAGTTCTGTTGCAAAGTATTTTGAGAATGCCCTCCACTCAACGGTTGTCTTTTCAAAAGAGGGTCACGGCTTTCGTGCTGAGATTTCCGTTCACGCAGGGCGTGGCATGATTATGCAAGGTGGTAGTGATGGGTATGATGCCTATGGTGCTTTCGATGGAGCTCTTGGGCGTATAAATAAACAGTTACGCCGGTATAAAAGGCGTATAAGTAATCATCATCATAATGGGCCCAGTGAAGATGAGTTGGTTATGGCCCAGTATTCTATTTTAGCTTCAGAGGGCGAAGATGAACTACCGGAAATTTGTGACCCAACGATAGTTGCTGAATTGACCCATCACATAGCAACTCTTACCGTTAGTGAGGCAGTAATGCGTATGGACTTGGCACAAACGCCGGTTATGATGTTCAAGAACCGAGCTCATGGAGAACTTAACGTTGTTTACCGCCGTGATGATGGCAACATTGGCTGGATTGAACCCAGCGGCGCTGAAAAATCATAAACTTTGCTACGAGAACAAGACCTAAGGAAAAATTGATGGAAATTTACGACCTCATAAAGCCGGAGAGTATCGTTGCAAATTTTCACGCGACGTCTAAGAAGCAAGCAATTCAAGATCTTGCAAAAAAGGCGGCTGACATTACCGGTCTCCACGAGCGCGTCATTTCTGATGTTTTGATGGAACGTGAACGTCTTGGCACTACCGGTGTAGGCAACGGTATCGCCATACCACATGGGAAACTGGCTTCTTTGGCTTCCTTGCATGGCCTTTTTGCGCGCTTGGAAAAGCCCATTGATTTTCAGTCTATTGATGAACAACCTGTTGATCTTATATTTCTTCTTCTCGCACCTGAATCTGCTGGCGCAGATCACCTCAAGGCTTTGGCTCGAGTGTCGCGCTTACTTCGTGATAAAACGATTTGTGAAAAACTTCGTGGCACTGATCAATCAGAGGCTCTGTTCGTATTGCTCACGCAAGATGCTGCCCATCAGGCTGCATAAAATTTCTGGGCAATTAAATTAAAACCATAATTTTAGGCCGTGTTATCAACATCTATGGTTTTGGGCTTGTTGGCTTTGTTTTCAGGACTTTCAATCTTAATATTGCGGATTTCTGGCTCCGGAATGTGGCGGATCAGTTCAACATGCAGTAGTCCGTTACTCATTGATGCTCCCTTGATTTCAATTCCTTCGGCCAGCACAAAACTGCGTTGGAACTGACGTGCTGCTATACCACGATGCAGATATATTCGTTCACGCTCATCCTCTGAACGACGGCCGCGGACGACAAGTTGATTGTCTTCTGTTGTAACGTTCAGATCAGCCATTTCAAATCCAGCCACGGCAATGGTGATGCGAAGTTCATTTTCGCTGCATTGTTCAATATTGTATGGGGGATACCCTTCTGCAGATGTCTTTGACGCTTGGTCAAGGATTCGTTCAAAGTGGTCGAATCCAAGTAGTAGCGGGCTGTTGAAACCGGATAGGCGCGACATGTAAGCGTCTCCTCTTAAAATTATGAGCGAGCTTAAAGTGTTTGGCCCCTGATAAAGCGCCTTTATCTCTGACCCCGTAGGCGCCAGTGAGTACTCTATAATCTGGGCTAAAATTATAAAAAGTCAAGGATTTGGCTATTCTATTATCTATTTATATCTCGTTCGTACCTATTATGTGCTAGACGCAGGCACTTCGACTAGTTGTTCACATCGGGATCCATATTTGACAAAGTTTACGTTAGGTTTGTGAGCAAAGAACACGGATGAGGCCTAATAAGGAAATCACAAATCTTTATTGTTTATAGTTCCTAAAAAAAGGAATTGTGCTTTGCCGTTGATCCTTTGCAAGCTAATGGTCTAGTCTAATTTAATTCCCTAATCGCGGGGTGTACTATTAATCAATAAACTATTCTGGTGCCGTTCAATCAAATGATTAAAATTAGCATCATTATTCCCGCTTACAACGAGCAAGCAACAATCATTGAGCTTCTTGAGAAGGTCATCGAACAAAAAATAGAAACTGTTGAGTTTCAGGTCATTGTGATTGATGATGGTTCTACGGATAAGACACTTGCCCTGCTCGAGTCGCGGCCAGAACTGTACAGTAAACTTGTTAAACAAGCCGAAAATTGTGGTAAAGGTGCGGCGGTTAAGGTGGGCCTCGCAGAATCTGATGGCGACTACATTCTCTTTCAAGATGCAGATCTAGAATATGATCCAGCGGATTATTCAAAGTTACTTGAACCCGTGCTGCGTTTTGATGCAGATGTCGTCATGGGAAGTCGAATGGTCGGCTCTCAGATCACACGTGTTTCTTACTTCTGGCATAAATTAGGTAATTGGGTAATTACATTTGTTTTTAATGTCTTAAACAATACTACTTTTACTGATGTTTATTCTTGTTATCTTCTATATCGCAGTTCGCTTGTTGATAGTGATAAGTTGACGACACAAGGTTGGGATCAACATGCGGAAATATTGACCAAGTCTGTTGCGGCTGGCACTCGCTTTTTTGAAGTTCCAATTAGTTATTATGGTCGCACATATGATGAAGGTAAAAAAATACGGGCGCATCATATTGTCTCTGTCTTTTGGACAGTGTTTATTAAAAGATTTAATGGGTAGAAGAGGCAAATCTTATGATGGAACTTGATGTTGATCCCGTCACGGATGAAGAAAAAACGAACTGGCCTGACGAAGTCATTGTTCCATTAGAAAAGCCGTTTGTAGATGATCGTGGCGTCATCCGGCCATTGATTGACAAAATGATGAAATCAGCTGTTATGATTGAGTCTAAGAAGGGTACTCTGAGGGCCAATCACTATCATAAGACGGACTGGCACTATTGCTATGTAATTTCAGGGTCCATTGAATATTACCATCGCCCGACAGGCAGTGCGGACGAACCTGAGAAGTTAACGGTTAAGGAAGGTCAAATGGCATTTACGCCGCCTATGGTTGATCATGGTATGAAATTTCCAGAAGACACGGTTTTTTTGACTCTGTCACGCAATCCTCGAGATCAAGCTACTTATGAGGCGGATGTGGTTAGAATAAATATGCTAGACGATAGTGGTTCTATCTCGTGGCGCCCTGGAAAAGACGGCTAAAAGAATGAACGCTTTCTGTCATCGGAGGAGCACCTGCCGCCTTTGTGGGAGCTCAAATTTGAGCGAAGTTCTCAAGTTGGAGCCAACGCCACCTGCCAATGCTTTTGTCTCAAAAACCCAACGGCACCAACTGCAACCTACCTTCCCATTGGATATATTTTTTTGCGAAGACTGCCATCACTTGCAACTTCTTGATGTGATTGATCCATCAGTTCTATTTGAGAACTATGTGTACGTTTCTGGTACTTCACCTGTGTTTATCAAACATTTTAAAGATTATGTGGACTTTGTTGTGGATAAGTACGCGCCTGCATTTGGCTCTCTTGTTATTGATATTGGTTCTAATGATGGAACCCTATTGAGGGTATTTAATAAAATTGGATATAAGGTTCTTGGAGTTGATCCAGCCCGTGATATTTCGGCTCAGGCCAGTGCGGATGGTATCGAAACTATCACGGGTTTCTTTTCTTCCTCTATGGCTGAGGAAATCAGATCTAGGCATGGTGCAGCTAGCGTCGTTTCTGCTAATAACGTGTTCGCCCACATTGACGATCTTGGCGGTGTCCTCGACGGTGTCCGAGATTTGCTTGCAGATGACGGAGTTTTTATTTTTGAAGTGTCCTATCTTGTCGATGTGTTTGATCAAACTCTATTCGATACTATATACCACGAGCACGTGGCATATCATCGCGTTGGTCCCCTCGTACCCTTCATGCAGTCCCATGAAATGGAATTAATAGGAGCCACTCGGGTTAATTCCCACGGTGGCTCATTGCGGGTAGTAGCCCAAAAATCAGGGGGGGCTCGGACAATTTCCTCGTCTGTCAGTGAGCTGGTTGAGTTGGAAAAAGGAATGGGATTGGATAGGGCTCAAACTTACCGAGAATTTGGGGAACGTATTGAAGTTTTGAAAGCAGAGCTATCAGGCCTACTTAGAAGGAAAAAAGCTGAAGGACTTAGCATTGCTGCCTTTGGTGCCCCAGCTAAGGCAACTACTTTGATGTACCACTTGTGTATTGGCGAGGACATTATTGATTTTATTGTTGATGACAGCCCCTTAAAGCAGGGACTTTATTCACCAGGCATGCATATTCCGGTGGTGCCTTCGGAGGCGATATACGATAGAAAGCCTGATTATATAGTAATTTTAGCGTGGAACTTTGCTATTCCTATAATGGAGAAACATAAGGCTTTTCAGGAATCTGGTGGGAAGTTTATTGTTCCGTTACCAAATGTAGAAATTTATTAAATGAAAGTTTAATATTGAGAAATGGCAAAATTTTTATTGAAATCTGATATTGATGAGGTTTGCCAACGCTTGGCCGTTCCGGCCCGGGCTTTTGCAGGAAAGACCGTTCTTCTAAGTGGTGGCAGGGGTTTTCTTGGCCGCTACTTTGTAGAAATTTTTGCTCATCTAAATGAGAATATTCTGGATCAACCGGTTAATTTAATAGCTCTCGACAACTTGATCACGTCTGGTCAGGAAGGCGCGATAATCCCAAAAATCAAAAATATGCGTTTTGTCAACCACGATGTTACAAAGCCATTTGAATGGGATGGACCTTTGGACTTCGTCATTCATGCCGCTGGCATCGCATCGCCTTATTATTATCGTGCCTATCCAATTGAAACACTGGAGGTTGCCATTACTGGAACAAGGCGAATGTTGGAGTTGGCAGAAGCTAACTCAGCTCGGTTTGTATTCTTCTCTTCTAGTGAAATATACGGAGACCCCGACCCAAAACATGTTCCCATGGCGGAGAGCTATCGTGGAAATGTCTCGTGTCAGGGGCCTAGAGCTTGCTATGACGAATCTAAGCGTGTCGGTGAGACCCTTTGCTATATTTATCATACCACCCACGGGACAAAAACTAATACCATCCGCCCTTTCAATGTTTTTGGTCCGGGCATGCAGGAAACTGATTACCGGGTGCTGCCTAATTTCGCCAGCCGTATTAAGGGTGGAGAGCCTTTAAACGTCTATGGGAGTGGAAATCAGACCCGCACGTTCTGTTACATTACAGATGCTATGGTGGGGTTTTTGTTGGTGCTTCTGAAAGGCGTTTCCGGCGAGGCCTATAACATTGGTAACCCAAAGCCAGAAATTTCTATGGTTGACTTGGTAAAAAGAATAGAGGTGCTTTCATCAAAGTCCGTCGAGTACAATATTGTAGAGTACCCAGACAGTTATCCGGCGGATGAGCCAAATCGTCGTGCACCTGATATCCGCAAAGCAAAATTACAACTGGACTTCAGCCCTCAGGTCGATCTGGATCAAGGCCTGAAGCGGTTCTTTGATTGGGCCAATACGGTCTACACAGGCGAGCAATAGGACTATGAGCGGTAGCCCTCTCAGGCTCGGGCTGATTGGTGCTGGCCGTTGGGGAAAGGTTTATATTAAAACCATAGAGCGTCTTGATGGGTTTTCACTTGTTAGGCTTGCAAGTTCAAACCCAGAAAGTCAGGCACTGGTTCATAAGGTTTGCCATATCAGTGAAGATTGGCAGGACATCACCGCTGCTGAACTAGATGGGGTCATCATTGCTGCGCCACCTGCTATACATGCAGAGATGACATGTGCCGCCATCGCCGCATCAAAACCTGTACTAGTTGAAAAGCCCCTGACGCTTGATATTGCTGAGGCCGAAGCTTTGCTTGAGTACGCGGAACAACAAAGAGCCATCGTTCATGTTGATCACATTCACCTTTATCATCCAGCCTTTAGGATATTGAAAAATATTGGAAAGGATTTGGGACCAGTGCGGGCTATTCATGGGCTGGCAGGGGGCTGGGGACCGTTTCGCAAGGACACATCTGTTTTATGGGATCGTGGATCTCATGATGTTGCGATGTGTATTGATCTCTTGGGACAAGGGCCTGAGAGCGTATCAGCAAGAATTGATGAAATCCGATCTACTGCAGATGGTTTTGGAGAGGCAATTTCTGTAAGCATGAATTTTCCTTGCGGCGCGCAGGCTAATCTAGAATTTAGTAACTTGCTTAAGAAAAAAAAGAGAAGTTTCACTGTTGAATACGAAAAAGAAACTCTGATTTATGATGATGAAAGCAACGTTACCCTATCCCGCCATTTAAAAACAGGTGAGGTTGAGTCAATTGACGTTTTAGGTGCCCTGCCTCTCGACCAAGTGTTGATAGACTTTGGCACAGCCATAAAAAAAAATAAGTCCGACCTTGATGGGCTTAGACTCGGTGTGCAGGTTGTTAAGATTCTTAATGACTGTCAAAATATTTCTAGAATTGTCAATTGACTTTGCGGCGAAGAAATGGGCTATTATTTTAATTTTTTAAGTCAGCGTGTTTCTCTAGAACGCGCAACATAAACCTTGCAGTTGGAGTATCTATCATTAAAAAAATGATAGGTGACGTTGACTTCTGCAAGCCCTCTAGGATCGAGTAAATTCCACGCTTGGGTTGCGATCCCTGTCACCCCTCTGCCAATTTTGCCGGAATAACCAATATTTAGGTTTTGTATTTTCTTTTGATTAAATTCATGGCGACGGCAAGCATTTGAGAGAGTTTTGTTATATTGCCCAACACCCCAATAGGGCTGTTTTGAGTTCTTGTATTTGCCTGACCCGGCAGAGGCAATCTCTGCCAGCATAGGAGTACATATCACAATAAAAAATATACTAAGATGATTGATGAGTGAAAGTTTTTTTAACATGATTATTGTTTTTAGTTGATTATGGTCAAGGTGCAAAGGCTAATACTTTTTTATATTTTAAGGGTCTTTAAATTACAAAAAAATTGAAAAGGATTTTTTTTCACACAATTCATGCGCAGTTCTCCAAGACCATTAATTTTTGTATCCTAGTCAAAGGATTTAATCTTGTTAAGCACTTAAGTTATCAATTGATCAGGAGCAAATTTAAATTGTGAAGCGGTTTACGAGCTTTGAAGCGTATTTTGAAACATTGTTCAATTTAACCCAGAAAACCCATCAGTGCTTGAGGGCATGATTAAACATGATATACTAGTAATAAGTTGGAATGGTTTGATAGCAGCCTATGAGGAGAACAGGGCACAATGAGTGAAGTCGTCTGGTTAACTTTGGCGCTTGTAGTTATGGGAGTTTTATGGCTCGTTAAAAAACGGCTTTCGCATGTGAAAGAAAATTTTGGTAAAAAAGACAAGTCGCCAGACGACATTTATCCTTTGTTTTGATTTACGTTTATATTTTTTGGATCTCGCATAAATAGATTGCAACGTTCAAATGTGATGTGTTGTGATTGGTTTGTGTAAAAGAATTTAAGTTTATTGAATACGGCTATGATGATTATTTAAAGCTGAGTGACTTGGCCGTTAGCTCAAATCTGGGTAAATGATCTGGATATAATAATATTTGCCAAGAAACCCATCAAAAACTGGCATGTTGTAATTGATTTGAGAATTCAGCGACTGACAGGGTTAATTTAAAATAGAATCTAATTCTTTAAGTTGTGTTGTAGATGCGATGTTGCAAGTGCCCTTTCGAGATATCGAGCTATACATATAGCGACATCTTCACGCCATGGGTGGGCAATGATCTGCAAACCAATCGGCAAACCTTTACTTGTGCCACAACGAACAACGACGCAAGGCCACCCTGTTAAACTATAACTTTGAGTGTAACTAAATGCTGAGGCGATACCTTGTCCGTGTAAAGGAGCAGGTGTCGCTGTTACAGGGCATATGATAACGTCATATTCATCAAGAAATCGAAGCATATCACTTCTATAACCATCCCAACGCTCAATGAGGGCTGAAAAATGAGCGCCTCTTAATCCATCGGAGGCACCCTCTGGTATGTCGGGACTATCAATGGTGTTCGCAGCGAAAAGCACCCTCTGCCTCCAAGCGCCTCCATCAGCTGCGTACAATTCAGAAAACAGCTGTGCGGCATCCCTTTCTCTTGGGGGGATCGCATTCTGAACTGAAAACACCTGACTTTTAAGTGCATTTGCAGCCTCTTTCACCGTCTCTATGGTTTCATTCGTGGGTTCGGCAACACCATTGTCATGGTAAAAAGAAACCCTCAGAGTATTTAATTGAACATTTGAACTTTGCTTGATAGGTACAGGGTGTATGGCAGGATCGATGCCATCAGGTCCAGCGATTATTGGTAAAATATATTCAACATCATCAACAAATTTTGCTACAGGCCCAATCGTAGTCAATCGATCTAAATACCCTCCAAATTGTATAATATGACCACTGCGTGGAACCCGCCCTTCAGTCGGTTTAAGGGAAACGACACCGCAGTAATGAGCTGGAATGCGAAGGCTTCCGCTTGTGTCACTGCCAATGTCAAATGGAACAGCCCCTGTCGAAACAATTGCAGCCGCCCCCCCACTACTCCCACCGGATGTTCTTGAGATGTCGTAAGGGTTTCCTGTGCGCCCAAATATCTCGTTATTGGTTTGATAGGAGAGGGTTAATTCTGGCGTATTGGTTTTACCAAGAAGAATTGCACCCGCAGCTTTTAAGCGCGCCACGACAGTTGCATCAAATTCTGGGATGAACTCTTTTCGCCCAATTGTGCCGGCTGTCGTCACTATTCCAGAGCTATCGAATGAGTCTTTTATTGTCATTGGGATACCATGCAATGGCCCCCAACTTTCGTTTTTTGAACGGGCACGGTCCGCTTCGAATGCTTTTTCCCGGGCAGCCTCCTCATTCATACATATGACAGCATTAAGCCTAGGGTTTTCCGACCGGATTTTACTAAGTGAGCTTTTTAACAGCTCCTCTGCCGTAATGTTGCCTTGTGAAATAGCTTGGCATAACCACATCAGGGTGGCATCAGAAAAAGAGCTTGGTTCAGGCATCAGGAAACCACCCACCATATACATGACCTTGGCGCACAAGGTTGAGGCTAAGCTTAAGATTCATCCTTCAAAGCATGGGTTGTATTCAAGCTTGAATGCGGCACTACGACTTGAATATGCGACAGGCAATATTTCTAAGTTGAAGCGATCGCAAGTCTCCGACCAAGCCCTGTATTCATGCATCTCAAAAGACGGGTACCCATAAAACTCATCAAAAACAATAATACTTTGAGACGGCATGAGGGGAAGAACATGCTCAAGAATGAACATATTAATTTCATAGTACGGGCAGTCAATATGAAGTAGAGTAATTGGCGTTCTCTTTTTTTCAAGATAAATTGGTAGAGTATTTTCTATTTTTCCAATTTGTAAAGTCGCGTTTGGATAATCAATTAAAGAGGGAACTTCAGTAGCGAAGGTCCCTTTTTCTAATAAATTGCCCCAATCATCCGGAAGCCCTTCAAATGTATCAAAGCCGATCACTTGACGCCCCTCAGAGATAGCGCGGGATATGTGCTTAAGTGTAACGCCTTGGAAGACGCCAAATTCCATCGCGTTGCCTTGAATAATTCGTGTTTTCTGTGCGGCAATTGACAAAACATCAAAGCGATCACGAGCTTTTATCGCTCCTGCTAAATCAAGACTTTGAATTTGATGCGATTGTAAAACATGTTGCACGATTTCAGAGAGCTTGTCAGCATTTCCGCGAGAAAGGATGATCGCCCATAATAAACGTCCTGACAGGCCCCATTTCCACGCATTTAATTGAAGTTTTGATCTAGATCTCATTATTAGCTTTCATTAGTTTTGGCGAGGTCATGGGTTTTATGGCGGACACAATTAATGCGCCTTAGATTTTTAAGAACCATAACTGGCCCTGTTTTTATTTTTATGAAAATATATTCGACTTGGATTAATTACCACCAAAGGACACTTAAGGCAATTGTATAACATAAGCTTTCAGTGAGGCCTCAATGTTAACTAGAGCCTTCCCGTAAGCCCTGTAAGAGAAAGATTTATCATTTTGTTGATATAATTTCGCCCATTTTTCGTGAACATTAATAAGCCCCAGCAACTCACTAAGAATCTTATTAATATGAATAATAACATCTAATTTATTTCGGACTGCAATAACCAATGCAACAATCAAACCTTCAATCAATTCTTCGATATCAAAATGCGCATATAACATGGAAATCCTTGATTGGGTCCCATATCTAAACGCCTCTCTGGTATACCAAGTAATAATTGTTCTTATCCGTTCATCAATTGTAACACGATAAATTTTATCTTTGCTAAGGATTTGCTGTTTAACCCTCCGAAAAATATAATTAAAATAATCAGGTGTTAAATCTAGCTCACATTCTAATGAAGCATCATTATTTTTTAAAATTATTTGTTTGTAATCTTTAGACGACAATCGAACTTTCTCAATCAACGGTTTTACCGATAAACAATCAGACAATGCTTCTTTTTCAAATATTTTTGAGTAGTTATATAAAACCCTGCTCAGATAAAATTCTGGGAATGACAATATTTCGTTGCTTCTTGGCACCAGATCGTCAAATTGGTTTGGGTCCGAGGTAAAGATAGGATGCCTATCATTAGCCTTTAAAAAATTCTCAACACACAAGGATATTTGATGAGTAAAATTCGCATCACTTTTATTGCCTTGGGCGACTTGCGTTAATGCCTCTTTAATTTTTATATTATCAATTTCCCAATCAATTGAATAATAGTTGATTAATGTGGTGTTAGGTTCTCTTAAAAAATTTGGCGAAGGGAGTATACTTTTAAAAATACCCCCCTCAGCACTGCGGTGGGATGGGACCTTAGCAAGGATTATTTTTTTCAATGCTTGAGCAATTTTGATGTGCCCATTTTCTGTTGGGTGGCAGTAATCTATAAAATCAATCGGGTTTAAAATTAAGGATAAATCAATAATTTGAACATTTTTTAGAGACGAAAGTTGAAAAATCACATCTCTGTATTTCTGCTTAATTCGATAGCTGGAGATATCTTTTTCATATGCCATTTTAAAGTAGTTCTTGGCATCATAAGCGTTACCTTGAGCTTCCGTAATTTTTGCAATATTATGGAGAATAATTGAGTCATAAACTTTATATTCCCCAATAAGCTTTTCAAGTTCGGCCAAGTTTGCGGATTGATCTTTTTGAATCCGCGCAAATGCAATATTATGCTTTGCGATGAAGCCCAGAACATTGTTGCGCGTCGACAGGGGGGTCCAGATGTCAATAGCTTGGTCTATTTGACCTGTGGCTATAAGTTTAAGGCCAAGGATAAGAGCTCTTGAATCGTCATCAATCGCGTTATTAATTTCCGCTAGGTGTAGTGAATTAAATTTATCATAAAAACAGAAAAAAGTGCTGTTTTTGGCCGCTACCCCGGAGGGGAAATTATAGTTTGCAATCGGGTTTATTAGAATCACTTTTGCGCCAGATTTTGTAGCATGGTGAATGATTTGTTTTAAGTTTTTTGAAAACTCAGAGGGCCTAACCGAAGAATTTAAAGAGGGAACTGTATAGGAAAACGTATGAGGGATTGGTGAAAGAACAGGTTGAAGTCTAGGAATAGGCTTTTTAAAAATACAATTTTTGATAATCTCCTTATAAGGATGATAGGTGCCCCTATGATAGCCTTCAGTTCCTTCATTATTTCCCAGATAAACAATAACATAATCAAATGTAACTCCTGTCAGAGTCTTTTGAAAAAAACAACTCATATCTGCGGAGGTTGAGCCGGGAACGGCGCAATTCACAACATTTACATCTGTATTGCTTTGAAGCATCTGAAAAAGTTTTACAGGGTAACAATGATCGCCTGCTCCAATTGAACTGCTACTGGAATCGCCCAATATCAAAATTTTACAAGACATGTTTAAGGACCATTGAAATAGTAGATGACTAGAGAGTAGTGGTTAGGGTTCTTAAGGAGTGTATTATGTGGTGATACGGTGAATTGAGACAAGTGTGGATATCGTTTTGCTTTGTGTGTGAGTGCAGTACATAATTATGCAGTCTATGAATACTATTTTTAAATATAAGCCTAATGGTAAGAAATTTAATATTAAGAGGTATTTTTTTTATAAAAAAGTAATTATCAATGAATGTAATTTCCTAGCTGATTTGCTCTACTCATCTCTGCTTTTTTCTTTAAGTGCTTCTTCAACAATGGGCAACATTTTTTCTGCTACAATCATATTACCCTGTTCAGAAATATGAGCAAAGTCGAGAAATATTCCATCCTCATGTTTATCAAATAAATGGAAAAAGTCATAATACTGCATATCAGAGCTAACCTTCAGGTCAGAGGCTACTTTTGAATTTACAGTATTAAAAAATTCACTGTATTTTACATTTATGTTTCGTTCTTGTTCCTCATATTCCGTCAATTTGTTTTTTGAGAAAATTGTGGGAGTCCAGAAAAATATTGGCTTGAAACTCTTTTTTTCTCCCAGCAACTGAATAGTGTTCATTATGTCTATATATATGTTTTTAACTTCGCTAGCTAACGCATCTGATGCTAACACTCCAACATCAGACTGCTTTTCAGGCATTGGCATCACCCATCCGACAATTTTGTCAATACTCCTCAACGTTCGTCGGAAGACAATGGGTAGAACTGTTTTAAACATTTTTTTGCGCATCTGCGGGTGTAACACATTGAATTCATTCTCACGATTGCTTCTTTGCATAGGTATTCCTGCGACACCTTGATGGAAAGCTGAATAACAGTCATTTCCTCCATTTAAAAAAATAACAACATCAGGGTCTTTCCCTTGGCGTAAAGCAAGTAAAAGTGTAAGCATTTCCTGCGTCGCGCAATGGCCGTTTTCTGAAAAATTGGTAACGTTAACTTTGGCTCCAGAAGAGTTATTTAATAACTTTGCTAAAGCAGAGGGAATAGTATGCTCATCACGTGCGCCCATTCCCCACCCAAGGGATCCCCCAAAAAAGAAAACTTCTAATACCTTGCCATCTTGCACAACATTCGATTGCCAGGTTTTACGCAGACCACTTTTATCTATATTTATATATTTTCCTGAATAGTGCTGGCAGCGGCCGTAGACGTAATCGTGCCAAGCTATATTTCTCAAAGCTGTCCAATATTCAAAAAAATACTCGGGGCCCCAATCAACCAACTTAAAGGCATCAGCATTGTTTCTGTAATCATGATCTGAAAGTTTTTTATCTTTCCGCCTCTTACGGTGGGCCCTTTTTATATCTGGTCCAAACTCTAAAACAAAGACAACAACGACGATGATTCCAATGGCTGTAAATAGAGCTTCAATATATTGGAGAACAATATCCATTTGATGATTTATCCATTCTGGCCTTATAAATAAAAAACAGGAAACACACCGTATTGCCTAAATTCTCTTCTCGGTTCTTACATCATTCTATGTTTAAGAAATTGTAGGTAATGTTTTGTTTTGAATATTAAAAATAAGTATTAATTAAGGGTGATACAGGAATATATCTTATACAAAATTGATATGTAAAAAGTATAAAGTTTTACTTAATACCCCCTGTCGCAGACACCTCTTGTATTTGGCTATTGCAAAGGTTTAATTGTGCAAATTAAGACCTGCCTGTGAACCTTGTTGTCCAAGACAATAAATCTGATATTGAACCCAATGCCATGATAACTCAACGAGGGGGAACTAGGAAGAAATAAACTCACACGCTTAAGTGTTGAATGTGAATGTCTGGGTTGGCTATAAGTTTGGATGAATCTCCGCTGAAGACTACCCTACCTTTGACCAAAATAATGCTCTTATCAGAAACCTTGAGTTGGGTATCAACGTCCTTATCAACGATGATGGTGGCAATGCCGGTTCCCTTGACTTGCTGGATTATGGACCAGATACTTTTGCGCACGAAAGGTGCAAGACCTTCCGTTGCCTCGTCTAGAACCAGCAACTGCGGATTGGTCATCAAGGCCCGGGCTATAGACAATATCTGTTGTTCACCACCAGAAAGTTGATTGCCCATATTACTCAGGCGTTCGGCCAGACGCGGGAAGGTTTGTAAAACTCGTTCCAAGTTCCAGTCCCAGGAGCCGTCAAGTCCAGGGCGCGCAGTCATGGTAAGATTTTCCTTAACACTTAAATCAGGAAAAATTTGGCGTCCTTCAGGAACGAGTCCCAAACCCATACGGGCGATAGCATGGGGCGATAAGGCGGTGACATCGTTACCAAAGATCCTGATCTGCCCTTTGGTTGCCGGTTTTAAGCCAAAGATTGAACGAATAGTAGTCGTCTTCCCCATACCATTTCGTCCCATTAGGCTTAAACATTCCCCTGCTTTTATAGAAAAATTGACACCATGTAATATATGGCTAGCTCCATAATGAGTATGTAAACCGCTTACTTCTAGGACAGGACTGCACATCTTTATTAGCTTTCTTCCTCCGTCCCTAAATAGGCATTCTGCACATCTTGGGAGTTGCGAATTTCATCAGGTGTACCTGTCGCCAATACCTTACCGTTGACCATCACTGTTAGTGTGTCGGCCAAGGCAAAGACTGCATCCATATCATGCTCGATCAATATAATAGTGCGATCTCGCGCCAACCGCTTGATTAGTTCGATCATCTTTTGTGTTTCGCTCGTGCCCATGCCGCCAAGTGGCTCATCTAATAAAAGCAACTCTGGCTCTGTCGCTAGCATCATACCGATCTCTAACTGGCGTTGCTCGCCATAGCTCATCTCTGATGCTAAAGTATCAATGCGGTTCTCCAGACCACAAAGGGCCAGGGCTTGCTCTGTTTGCTGGTGAATCTTTGCATATTTCTTAGCAGACTTGAAGAAACGCATGGATGTGGGCAGCCCCGATTGGGCGCCAAGCCAACAATTTTGCCAGCAGGTGAAATCGGGAAATATATTAGTCTTCTGGTAGCTACGCCCAATACCAAGTTGAGAAATGGCGAAAGCTGGCATATCTGTCAAATTGCAATTTTTAAAGATGATACGACCCAAGCTTGGCAGTAAATCTCCAGAAAGCAAATTAATAAGTGTCGTTTTTCCTGCCCCATTGGGGCCAATAATGGCGTGCACTTTCATAGTTTGAAAATTAATACTGACACAATCGACAGCTAGTAGTCCGTCAAAATTTTTACTTAGGTTTTCCACAACCAGAAGATGGGCGCTCATCTTCCATTGCCTTTTCTGTTGACCGTCTGTGTAAACAGCCCAGCTATACCTTTTGGTAAAAATAAAACTACCGAAATAATGAAGATGCCGAATAATAACAGCCAGTGGGCACTCCATATCTCTTGGAAATAATCCTGTAGGAAGCCCATAACAAAGGCTCCCAGCACTGGCCCGTATAGTGTTCCCATTCCGCCTAAGATAACAACCATCATTATTGTTCCTGATTCATGCCATCCCAAGTGAGCTGGGCTTATGATCCCACCAGCAGCAGCTTCTAGAAAACCGGCAAAACCGGCTAGTATTCCTGCGACGACGAAGCTGACCAACTTGTAATGCTGGGTGTTGAAGCCAAGAGCACGTGTGCGTCTCTCGTTGGCAAGAATACCGCGAATGACCTGTCCGAAGGGGGCCTGTAATAAAGTTGATAAAATTAAATAGGAACCAATCAAGCTGGTTAATACAAAATAATAAAAACTTTGCGGATTGTTCAGGTCGATGATTTGAATGTTACCGACAAAAATAGTGGGCTTGTAAAAAATAAATATACCATCCGATCCTCCCAAATGCTGATTTTCATTAAAGTAATAATAGAACATCTGAGCAAAAGCTAAGGTGATCATGATGAAGTAAATGCCAGATGTCCTGACTGAGAACCAGCCGATAATCAGCGCGGCCAATGCCGTGATAAGCAGGCAGAAAGGCAGAGCAATCCAGATGCTGACTGCTTCTGATTCAGGCGTGATAATTGCAAGCATATAGCCTGAAAGGCCAAAAAAAGCGGCATGGCCAAAACTGACTAGACCAGTGTACCCAATTAGTAGATCTAAACTCATGGCAAAGATGCCCATGATCATCAGACGGATAACCAGTTCCTGATAAAACTCATCGCCAAAAATAGGAAATATAGTCAGGGCGGCAATTATTAAAATCAACGATATCATCAAGGGGCGTGAATGTGTCATGTCAGGTTGGCCTTCCAAAAAGGCCTTGTGGCCGCCACAATAGAATCAGTGCCATCAGTGCATAAATTACCATAGATGCAAATTCTGGCAGCAAAATTTTGCCAAAGGTGTCAGCTAAGCCAACTAGCATGGCTCCAACAAAAGCCCCTTTGACTGAACCAATGCCGCCAATAACAATAACAACGAAGGAAATAATTAATATATAATCTCCCATACCCGGATAGACGGAGCTGAGCGGAGCATCGATCATACCTGAAAAACCAGCTAGTGCGGCACCAAGGCTGAAGACAATGGCAAAAACACGGCTGATGTTAATACCCAGGGCCTGTGTCATTTCCCTGTGAGTAGCCCCAGCCCGGATCATCATACCTAATTTTGTTTTGGAGATAATAATGTACATGCTTGATGCTATAATCATACAAACCAAAGAGACGAATAGCCGATAGACTGGATATTCCTGATTGCCCATAGGAATAGATGCGGAAAGAAATTCGGGAACAGGAACACTATTAAAATCGCTACCCCAAAGAATTTTCTGCATCTCGTTGAGGACCAATATCAGACCATAGGACAATAAAACTTGGTACAGATGGTCACGTTTATAAAGTAACGAAATGGCCAGGCGTTCAATGGTGTAGCCAAAAACGATCATAATCGGGAGGCCAATAAGGATTGCTATCCATAAAGATTCTGTAATGCCAAACAGCCAGAATGATAAGTAAGCACCAACCATATAAAAAGCCCCATGGGCTAAGTTAATAATACCCATAATGCCAAAAATCAGTGTCAGACCACTCGCTACCAGGAACAGGGTAAAACCATATTGGACCCCATTTAAGATCTGAATAAGAAAAGTCGCAAAATCCATAACTGTAAGAATACTTCTCTTAGTAGTAAATGTTGCTAATAAAGAAAATCCCAGATAAAGCCAAAACAATTTATTTAATGAGATTTTCTAATGTTTTAATAAAGGGTTAGGTCATCTTGCAGCCGGTAGCAGGATCAGCCAGATCTTTAGCCGCAACACCGAGGTATTTCTGCTGGCCTCCTTCAACCTGACGCAGGTAAATATTTTGAATGGGATTATGGGCTTTGGACATGGACCATGGACCACGTGGACTATCTGGAACACGAGATGTTTCCATAGCTTCTATTACGTCCACTACTGATTCAACATCTCCACCAACCGCAGCAGAAGCCTGCAATAACAAAGAACCTGTATCGTATCCTTGAACAGAGAACACATTGGGATCTGTGTTGAAAGCCGCTTTATAATTAGCACGGAATTTATGGTTTTCGGCATTGTCTAAGTCAGAGGCATAGTGAAGGGTCGTTTTGATTCCCTCAGCTGCCGACCCGGCAGATTTTTCTATACCCTCGGTCAAGAAGCCAGGACCATAAAGTGGTATTTTGTTTTTTAGACCAGCTGCTTCATAATCCTTGAGAAATTTGATTGCCCCGCCGCCAGAGAAAAAGGCGAACACGCAGTCAGGCTTTAAAGCGGCAATTTCAGACAGATGCGCTTGAAATTCCACATTTGGAAATGGTAGTAGAATATCTTTGATAGATTTTCCACCTGTGGTCATGAAACCATTGCGGCCGGCGTCCATCATTTGAATGCCAGCACCATATTTCCAGGAAATGGTCGCACAAGTCTTATGGCCTTCCTTACCCATCAAGACGCCTCCCGGAAATGCAGGTTGCCAGTTAGAGAACGAGGTACGGAAGATATTAGGTGCACACAATGGGCCGGTCACAGCGTTAGAGCCAGCGTTTGGCACTATCATAATAGGGCTCTTGCGTTGGCCTATAATTTTAGCCATTGCAGCCGCAATACCAGAGTGAACAGGGCCGACTAGGAAATTGACTTTTTCCTTTTTAATCAACTTATTGGTGTTTTGCGGTGCTTTTGGCACGGACATTTCGCTATCCAGCGCAAAATATTCAACAAGCCGACCGCCCATACGGCCACCAGCTTGTTCAATACGCATTTTCATAGCGTTGGTGATTGAATTACCAAGCATGGCATAAGTACCAGAGTACGGTAGCAAAATACCAACTTTGACTTTTGATTTAGCCCCTATTGCAAAACGGGTTGGGGCGAAGCTACTTGCTGCAACTAAACCTGTTGTTGCAGCAGCGTTCACTATGAAACTGCGGCGTGAATTTTTATTCTTGCTCATCGCTAAAAGGCTCCCTTTTTTACCAATTGGTTGTGGGATTTAATTCTCTTTTTCTTGACCGCCCACACTATAAACTTGGTTTAAATCTTATTCTATGCAGAGTTTGGTGTCACTATTTCAGACGTTTCAATGCCATAAGCTGTGATTATTAATGCCTCGTAGCATAGTTATCTCTTCCAAGTTGGGTGGCCCGTCTCAGTTTAATTCTTGTGTACTTTAAGCCTGCAGCTAGTGTTTTTTTGCACAATACTAACATTGTTGCCTGCGTGGAACGAAGTAATGAGACCAATAGGGTCTTGGAAATAGCCTGATCAGTGATAATTAGGATGTAATAAAAAATACATGTTTTTTTCTGCAAAATGACAACAAGAAAACGATAATATACCAAGCTCTTTAAAGGTGATGGTTCAGTATAATTTTTTTATCAAGATTGCGTTACTACTACAATAATACCAGACACCACTAAACTTATGCTTACTACCATGCGCCATGTAATGATTTCACGTTTAAAAAACAGCCAACCTATTATTATCGTGAATAGCGGTGAGCAGGCAACAATGGGCGCTACGGTCAGTAGTTGTCCAAATTTCAGAGCAGTATTCAAGGAGTAAATTGAGACTCCATTTATCAACCCGGCCAGGGCAAACCAACCATAACCCCATGAAAATTTAACAAACACTCGACGCTGTATCCTGAAAAGACATAGTGCAACCAGAAAGGAAACGGAATAACTTACTAGGCCAGCAAAGAATGGATCGGGCAGTTCTTTAAAACCAATCATGGTGACTGGGTAGCCAATGGCACGAAAAAATGCTGCTCCTAGTGGTAGCAGCATTGCCCATAAAGGCCAGCCCCTAGGCTGACCTGCAGATGGCTTGGTCGCCATTACAAAAATACCTGCAACAACGCCACCGGTACCTATGGCAATTGGAAAGGTTATATTTTCATCAAGCAGTACAATAGCAAAAAAGGCGGCGAAGACAGGTGCTGTTGCAGCTAGTCCGCTGGTTAGGGTTGGTCCCAAAATTTTGACCCCAGCAACTGCTAGATTTAAGGATAATGCGGGACGAAATAATCCGACTAAAGCAAATAGCAAAGTTGCTTCTGCAAGCCAATAGCTGTTTTTCACAAAGAAGGGTGACAATAACCAGTACATAGTTGCTGTCGCACTAATGTTGATGAGTGCGCCAGAGCGAGAATCTACAAGATCAAGACCCAAACTTTGAACTTGAATCGATAAAGCAAATAGAACTGCCGACGTTAGGGCTAATAACGCCGGTAAATCTATCATTAATTTCACTCATTAGTTTGGATTTGCTTTTTTTTGCAACGAAATATTTTGTTCAATCGCGATCTTTTTTTTCTATTATGTTTAGTGCATTAATTATAGCGTCATCAAACAAAATCTTGAATATCTCTAAGGTTTGAAAATAAATAAATTAATAGCATTATGAAACGACCAGCGTGAATAGTATTTAAAACAATCTAAAGTTTATACCATTAGGCGTGTTTGTCGCCTAAATTATGTTAAAATGTAATATTTTTGGATATTTTGCTAAGAACTCAGTACAGTCCTAGAATTAAGACTATTGTTTATCAACAACTGTTTCAGTAGCTTCCTCTACAGGGGACATTTTTTTAGCAAGCCTAAAAAAATACTTCTAAATGTTTTAAACGTGGGAAATATCAAGTAACGTGATGAGCCCACCTATGCAGGTGGACCCATCTTGAACGTTCTTGACAATAGAATTAATCGACGACTTTTAGATCTTCAGCCGAGGATTTACCGTTCTGTCCTGGCTGGAGTTCATAAGAAACTTTTTGTCCTTCGTTTAACGTGCCCAGTCCGGCGCGCTCAACGGCTGAAATATGCACAAAGGCATCACTTGAGCCGTCCTCTGGCTCGATGAAACCAAAACCTTTAGTTGGGTTGAACCATTTTACTGTACCAGTAGCCATAGTCATTTCCTTTTAACAGGCGTATTGTTTTAGCACTTCACACCATGTGATAGTACGTTCTATTTACGATCACAATGTCAGGGAATAACTAAGCTAAGCGGCGTACCGATTGTCTAGGTAAGCCAGAACATTTGCAAAACGTCTGTCAATTTTGACAGATATTGTAACAAGAAGTCAACACTCTTTGACACCTTACCACTGCACATTTATGCATAAAATCATTAAAAGCCCTTATTCAGATGGGCTTAATGCTCATAATATGGAATAGCATGAACAATACATGCTAGCATTAAATTGTATCTTATAACTTTGGTAAGTCTTTGTGGACTTTATGTATTCCCTCGTTTCTGTGGATAATAAGCGCTAAAAATAAAAGCATATTTCCAAAGATGGTTAATAGGGCAATGCACAGAAAAAGCTCTGAGCACGGGGAACAGAGCTGTAAAAGTTTTGGCTGGGGCGGCAGGGATCGAACCTGCGAATGACGGCATCAAAAGCCGTTGCCTTACCACTTGGCGACGCCCCAATAATATCTTGTATGGCGCAGAACATAAGACCTATTGTGCGCCGCCGCAAGGCCCTGCTTTGTCTCTTATTGTTTGTCTTAAAATTACTATCATGGGCAACCTATATTATTTTCTAGAGAACCTGACTGGACCCACCAGTCAGGGTGCCTTTGCGAAAGATCAAGAGAGGCTGCGGCTGCCTCTTCCGGATATGAAAATAGCGCAAAGCAGGTTGCCCCGCTACCACTCATGCGAGCCAATAGCGAGCCCTGACTGCTTTCAAGCGCCCGCAATACCTGGCATATCTTCGGGCAAAGTACTTGAGCCGCTTCATCTAGATCATTGTGGCGTGATTTTAAAATTGAAACGAGTTCACTCACATCCTCAGGCGTATAATTAAACCGTCCTGGTTTTGAAAAGCCCGAGTGCAATTTTGCTCGTGTCTTGAAGACATTTGGTGTGGAGACAGCCTCGCCTGAATTTACAAGAACAAGAGAACATAGTGGCAGGGATTCAGCTTTTGATATTCTTTCACCAATTCCACACGTGAAGGCAGCCTGATTGTTCAGACAAACAGGGACGTCCGCTCCTAATTTAAGGGCTAAGTCCTGCAAATCTTGATTATTGGGCTGGACATTCCACAACTTAATCAGCCCTTTAAGAGTTGCTGCAGCGTCGCTTGAACCACCACCAATACCTGAGGCTACAGGCAAATTTTTTGTTAATTGTAATTGGGCACCACTGTCAACATCGCATATTTGGGCAAGCCCACGAGCTGCCTGCAACACCAGATTATTAGGCTCTGCTGTCAATTGACTGGCAAAAGGTCCATCAATTTCCAGGCTTATTTCTGATGCAGATGTGAGGCTTAAAGTGTCGTGAATGCTGGCGAAGGTGATCAGACTGTCCAATAGGTGTAGACCATCCTCGCGCCTTCCAACAATATGGAGGTACAAATTAATTTTAGCAGGTGCAATAATTTTCAGAGAAGCCTCAGGTATCATCACAGGTTGCTCAATTTAGTTGCTCTTGTTAAGAATAGCGGGAAGGCCATTCGTCAACTTCTTGTTGATCCGAACACGTAGCGCATCCTTGGGTTTGAATATTAAGGCCCGGTTCCACTGATAGCGTGCCTCAAACTTACGTCCGACTCTCCAAAAGGCGTCACCAAGATGATCATTCAGAACAGGATCCTCGGGTTTCAACTCAACGGCTCTTTCTATTTCTTTGACCGAATTATCAAATTCGCCTAGCTGGAAATAGGCCCAGCCAAGTGAGTCAATTATATAGCCGTCATTGGGCCGCAAATTGACAGCCTTCTGAATCATTTCCTTGGCTTGGTCTAGGTGTCTGCCTTGGTCAACCCACGAATAGCCTAGATAATTTAATATAGAGGGCTGATCAGGGTTGAACTCGAGTGCTTTCAGAAAGTCAGCCTCGGCTCGTTCCCACTGGTCGGTTCGCTCTAATACAATACCGCGGGCATACAGGAGTGCCCAATGATGTGACTGCAATGTACCAATTCTTTGAAAGGCTCTGTCATATGCCGTTTGGGCCTCTGCAAAGCTCTCACGCACACGTAAAATATGACCCAACTTGATCAAAGGAGCGGCAAGCTTGGGTTCTTCCTCAGCCATAGTAACGAGTATCTTGGTAGCATCATCTATTCGTCCCAGATCATTCAAATTCTCGGCCGCATTCAAGCGAGCGGGCCAAGAGTAGGCTGAGGATGCACCAATGGAAAGAAGTACTGTATTGGCATTTTCAAGCTGGCCGTCTAGTTGCAATAGGTTGCTTAGTAAAATTTTCATGACCGGAAAATCAGGGCGCAGGTAAAGGCCTATTCGGGAGAAAAACAGCGCCATTTCCTTGGCGTTTTGTTGTGAAAGTGAGGTTGCGATACCAAAAAAGCTTTCTGCAGCGCCATGTTGGGCATTCAATATGATTGGTTTTGGTTTGGTCTTGGCGTGAAGAAGCTTTAATGCCTGCCGAAAAATTGAAGAGCGTGGGTTGTCCTGAGAAAATTGTTTGTACAAAGCTTTGGCCTTGTCGGTGTCCCCTTTACGCTCATATAAATTGCCAAGCAATTGTGCAACTCTCAAAACTAAGCTGCCTTGTTCCTTGATTTCTTGCTGGTAAGCTATGACTGCCGCTTCTTGATCTCCTTTAAGGTCAAGTATAAGCGCTTTGTGAAGATAATATATTGGTTTTGACCCTTCTTGCTTAAGAGGGGTCAGGTGTACAAGAGCATTCTTTATCGTCTCACCCTGAGCTATAGATGTCCAGGCCGCAAGTAACGGGCCCACATAACCGTTTATTCCTCCATCCGGCAGGTCTTTAACCTTCTTCATAGCTTCAACAAAATGCTCAGCTTGGATGTCACCGGCAATGACAGCCAAGTTGGCGATGAGAGCTTTTGGGTTCTTTAGAAGAACCTTATGGGCTAGTGGTAATGCTTCGTGAATTCGTCCTTCACTAGCCATCATGAGAAAAGTCCGTTGAATTAAACTTTGGCTATCAGGTGACAATTTAAGCGCATTGCTAAAATACCTGGTTGCCTGGGACGTGTTACTCATGGCCTGGGCATGTCGCCCCGCAAGGTAATTGCCAGAAATAGAAGCGCCCCCTGAAGCCTGATTAACCGCTTCGTTTCTAGGATACTTAAAATTAAAATCTTCGGAGGCGCAGGCTATAGGCAGCGAAAAGGCCAACAACATCACGGCAACAGGTTTATTTGGACGTTTAGGAAATTTCAAAATTATTCTCTTTTGTTTATAAAATCGGCGATCCACCTCAATTGGATGATAGAAAAAAGTCCCAATCTGTTTTCACCAATAATAACCATATCAAATTTTATTATCTCGCGTTTCACTCGTTTGTGTCTCCTAGAAAAAAGTTTCATACTAAATGTAACCGCGTAACGACTTTGATTGAAAGGTTCATTGTTGCTTAAAAGTATTTTAGTGTTGCTTACATGAAAGAGTATCTCTCCATGGTTGATGTCTTGCGCTGGTATTTAGACTCTGGTGTAGAGGAAACTATATGTGACGTGCCACAAAACCGATTCAACAAGCCTGTCCTAAAAGAAGTAACTGTAGCCCAAAATAGCATTGCCAAAACGGCTTCTACTGCGATCCAGCAATTTCCGGCAGAGGCAGAAGCCCTTTTGCAACATGCTTGTGAAATTGCTGCCGCCGCTAGTTCTATCGAGGAGCTTAACGATGCGCTTCTCAACTACGGAGGATGCCCTCTAAAAAAAACCGCTACCAACCTGGTTTTTGGTGATGGCACCCCAAAAGCTAAAATTGTCCTGATTGGGGAAGGTCCTGGCGCGGAGGAGGATCGCAGTGGACAGCCTTTTATTGGTCCCAGTGGTCAGTTACTGGATAAGATGTTGGCCTCAATCGGCTTAGATAGGGATAAAGTCTTTCTTTCTAATATTGTTTTCTGGCGGCCACCCGGCAACCGCACGCCAACATCCCAAGAAATTAACCTATGTATGCCTTTCGTCGAGCGGCTGATGGAGCTGATTGATCCGGAAATTCTGGTTGTTTTAGGCGGCTCTGCAGCGAAGTCTATGCTTGCTGAAACTTCTGGGGTGAGCCGTTTGCGCGGCAAATGGTATAATTATTCCACACCTAATTTATCTCGCCCAGTTCATGCTACAGTAATGTTTCCGCCC
>Ga0209630_10000830_pt1 | contig 34963 bp, 35 predicted proteins | sample COG_01_FD_184745 | JGI IMG/M metagenome (GOLD analysis project Ga0209630, IMG submission 184745) | Pelagic Microbial community sample from North Sea - COGITO 998_met_01 (SPAdes) (version 2) | ecosystem: Environmental > Aquatic > Marine > Neritic zone/Coastal water | place: Helgoland, sampling...
TTGATCCAGATGTAATTGGAATTCAAGAGACCAAAGTAAATGATCCGGAGTTTCCAATCGAGGAAATTAAAGAGATCGGATACCACCCAGAATTTTGGGGGCAAAAAGGTCATTATGGGGTAGCAATCCTAAGCAAAAAAAAACCTGAAAATGTTCAAAAAGGTTTTGTAGGTGATACAGAGGATGACCAAAAAAGATTTATTCAGGCTACTTTTAAGTGGAAAAGACAAAAGATTACGATTATGAATGGCTACTTTCCTCAGGGAGAAAATAGATCACATGAAACAAAATTTCCAAAAAAAATTAAATTTTATAATGATCTTGAACAACATATAAAAAAACTTAAGAAAAAAGAAGAAAATCTTATAGTTATGGGAGATTTTAATGTTGCTCCAACGGATCTTGATATCGGTATTGGGGAGCAAAATGTTAAACGATGGCTTCGGGATGGCAAAACTGCTTTCCTGCCAGAAGAAATTGTGATGTGGAATAAAATCAAAAATCTTGGATTTATAGATTCATGGCGAGAGCAAAATCCTGATGAAGGTTCAATATACTCTTGGTTTGATTATAGATCTCATATGTTTGATGACAGTCCAAAGCGAGGCTTACGAATTGATCATATTTTAATATCCAGTCATTTAAAGAGCTCAATCATCGATACTGGAATTGATTACTCAGCAAGGGCTATGGAAAAACCTTCCGACCATTGCCCTATATGGATTCATTTAAAATAAATATTTAAATTAGCTCGATGGAAAAAAAATTATCGATAGTAATTCCCTGCTACAACGAGGCAAATAATCTACAACAATTAATCGAACAATGTATTAATAGTCTCTGTATTAAAAATATAGAAGTCATTCTTGTAGACAATGGTTCAACAGATAGCACAAAAGATATATTTAAAAAAAATATATTAAGACATCCTTTATTAAAAACTTATAGGCTAGAGGAAAATAAGGGTTATGGTGGAGGGATTCTATTCGGCATCTCAAAGGCTAGCGGTAACTATTTAGGCTGGACACATGCTGACCATCAAACAGACCCTAATGATGTCATTAATGCATTCAAACTTTTGAAGATAAACTCTGGGCTAGTAAAGGGAAGGCGTATTAACAGGCCTTTAAAAGATAAAATATTTACTATCTGTATGGCAGTATTTGAAAGTATTATTTTTAGAAGAGTGCTTTGGGAAATTAATGCTCAACCAACCATTTTTACAAAAGATTTTTTTTATTCATTAGAGAATCCACCGGATGACTTTTCATTAGACTTATATATTTATGTAATGGCAAAACAACATAATTTAAAAATACAAAAATTTGATGTGCTATTTCCAAATAGATTACATGGACAGTCTTCTTGGAATACAGGCTTTGGAGCAAAAATTAATCACATTTATAGAACTATAAGGTATTCTTTTAAATTAAAGAATTCCCTAGTCAAAAGCTCTCATTGAAATAGTCCTCCCAAAAATAATATAAATTTAATTCTGTTGGATCTCCAAATGAAATCCACTGATCAACCTCAAATGTAATCACTTTAAAACCTTGATCAATAAGGAAATTAAGACTTGTTCCAACATAATGTTCATTGTTCACCCTTATGTCATTGCTAATAAGGTTCTTTGCTGCATCAAAAAAAAATGATGCTTTTTTAAACCAGAATGTTCCTGTGACCATCTCATCTTCTTGAGGAGAATCGGAGATACATGTTTTTTCTATAATTTTTTTTACTCTAAAATCATCTAATTCACAATATGCAAAATTGCTATATGAGCCTACGGGCAATGATTTTAATCTAAAAGTAAATATAACTACATCTGGGTCATGCGCTTCAAAAACATAGTTCAGCTCTTTAGAGTTGTATATTAATTCGTAGTCGCAACTGCTGATGATTAAAGATTTATCATTGTTTGTAAAATCTTCAGCAAGCAAGCATGTTGCTGCTTGACCTGATGTTGGTTTCAAAATAGGAATAAAGCTAAAATTTTTTGCTCTATCAATATTTTCTATGTCATGTATTAATCTTTTATTATTGTAATCTTCATTTTTTAATATATATATGCTTGTGTTTGAGCGTGGTAAAGATGAAATACACTTCTGGATCAATGAAGTATCTCCTATTTGTATAGCTGGCTTAGATGTTTTGTAGCCATAATTCTTAAATCTTCTTCCCTCTCCGGCCATAGGCATAATTGAAGTTTCAGCAAAAATTTTGTCCGTATCTAGTTTCTTACGTAAAAAGTATGAATTCCAATAATTGAACTGATTTAAATCTTCGGGAGTACCAAAACATATAAATTTATCTACTTTGAATAACAACACAGATCCATCTTCATCAATAATTTCGTTTAGCAATAAACTTGTGTAAAACTCATTGTTTGGAAGTTTATTCTTGCTTGAAAATAATTTTGCTGCAAGAAGCTTAAAGTACTCATATGATTTGAAGTAATATGTGCCAGTAGATGCTGGTTCATTAAGTCTATTTTCTGTAAATGAATCTTTTTCTTTTAGTTCGATCATATTTAAGTCGTTATGCCTCATATATGCATATTTAGTATTACCTAATGATGCAGCTTGAAAGCCTGAAAAGAATGGTGCTCCTGCATCGTATCCATACACCTGACGCTTAAACCTTTCATAATCCCATGAAACAGTAAAATCACAATAACAAATAATGATCTCAGAATGGTTTTCAATTTTTAGATCTGCCTCTGTTATGGTATGTGTCGGTCCAAATTCATGCGGCTTAATAAAGTACAAGTGAACATTAGGCATGAGTGATAAAAGTAAATTTTTAATATCAAGGTTCTTCTCAAATTCTTTAGAAAGAATTAAGTGAAATGTATCTAATGGTGAAAACATTTCAAGTGTATAAGAAATCATTTTCTTATCGCCGCAATCAAGAAGGAATTTTGGCTTATCAAACCCAACCTCTTTAAAACGGCGAGAATGCCCAGCCATGGGAATTACAATGTTCAAATTACAAACTACTTAACCAAAAATCTACGGATTGCTTTACTTGATCGGTGCATAATCTATCTGCTGGTTGCCTTTCTTTAAAAGATAGCTCTAAAACAAGTTGAATTTTTCTAGGAGAAGTCTCCCTTAATGCTTGAAGTATTTTTTCTGGAACAATAATACCCCTTTCGTTATGCTCAGGAGTAAAAGGCCAGTGCCCTCCTTTATTAGCGTAACTCTGTTTCAAATGAACCATAGAAAATGCATCATTGCTTTTTTTAATCCATGCATATGGATCTATATCTTCTGGATTTGGGCTTTCAAGATCACCATGATCAACATCTAGGCACATAGAGAAAGGAAGTGATGAGTTTGAGTTTAACTCTTTATTAAGCAAGACTGCCTTAGAAATAGTTTCACCAAACTCTCGTGAAATAGACATAGGTTCCCAAAAAATTTTTTTTATGCCTCTATTTTTTGCATAAGAAGATATTTCTTGCCAAGATTTTACTGCATGCTCAGTAAGATAATCTCTTCTTGATGAATCATCTAAGTCATCTTGAGTTAAGATTGCAAAATGGCTGCCTATGCTCTCACAACCTAAACTTGATGAAATGTCTACAAACCTCTTAAACCATTCTAAATAATATTTTCTAAAGTCTTCATCGGGATGAGTTAAATTATTTAAACGTGTAAACGCTCCAGTAAATGCACTTGTAGCATTAACTTTATGTTTTTCTAGATAAAACTTCGTTTCATCTACTTTTTTTAAAATCAAATCATCTGGAAGACTGGGGTTAATTAAATCAGCGGTAAATTGAATATTCTTTATACCGATATAGTCTGAAATTAATTTTACCCACTGAGATGGATTAGTATATCTATTTACCAAAAAACCTGTATTGACACTAAGTTCAAAACTATGCTTATTCATGCAGTCCCTTATTTATAGCTTCTTTAAAGAGTTTAATTGATTCTACCAAATTTAAATCTTCTAAAAACATTCCAGAAGATCCAGAAATAAGAGTATTTCCACCATTTTTTACCATAGTAGGTATATTTTCAATGCTAACATTTCCATCAACATGAATTTTAACATCAAGATTTCTTAAAGAGATGAAGTCTTTTAGGTCTTTTATCTTACTCAAGGTATTAGGTGCTAGATTTTGACCTTTGAAACCTGGATTAACAGTCATTAAAAGAACGTAATCAAGATCTTGAATAATGTAGTCCAGAGTAGAAATTTTAGTAGAGGGAGAAAGCGCAACTCCTACCTTTGCACCCAATTTTCTAAGTTCAATCAAATCTCTGTGAAGATTGCGGCAACACTCTTGATGAATTGCAAAGCTATCTCCCTCTCTAATATCAAAAGATTCAAATAATCTACTGGGTTCCTCAACCATTAGATGATAATCAAATGGTCTATGAAAAATTTCTCTAAAGCAATTGATGATGCTTGTGCCCATAGTGAAATCAGGCGCATACTTTCCGTCAATTACATCAATATGAAGCATATCAATATTTTCACTATTTAAAATTTCTATTTGCTTTTTAGCATTTAGCCAATCGATGCACATAAGTGATGCTGAGATTTTTATACTTTCTACAGATTGATTATTCATTTGGATTTATAATAACTTTTTGTCCAAGGCCAGATTTTGCAACCTCAAAAGCTTCTTTAATTTGATTTAAACCAAACTTATGGGTAATCAAGAAATCTAAATTAATTTTATTTGCTTCCAATAGATCCAAGGCACTTTTATGATGCTTCGGAGTGGAGCCATGAGTACCCATTAATACTGATTCAGAGTAATGGATTGAATTTGAATTTAGGCTTATATCAGAGGCATCAAGTGGAAGTCCACCAAAGAAATTTATTACTCCTGATGTATCTATTAAATCTAAGGACAATGAATGGGTCTCAGGTGCAGGGCAAGCAGTAAAAATTAAATCAAATTTCTTAGATATATGCATTAATGATTGTTGAGCTATAAATTTTGTATTTGTTTCAATAAATTTGAGTCGGGTTTTATTCTTTTCAATGATTAAAATATTACGAACATTTTTGTAATATAAATACTCTGCTAAAAGAATCCCCATTGGTCCTCCGCCGAAGATTAATGCAGAAGCTGGCATCCCAAAAGAGTAGCATTGCAATGATTTTTCTACTCCGTTTATAGCACATGCTAATGGCTCTGCTAAGCATGCAATATCTGGATCAATTTTCTTAAACTTTTGAATTGGTCCATTCTGAAGAATGTGCTTGTTTACAACCATATATTGAGAAAAACCTCCATCAAACTGATATCCAGTAGCTAAATTTGTTTTACAGAGATTTACATTTCCAGATTTGCAATATCGACAATTATGACATGGGAGATCTGCACCAATTGAAACCATATCACCTAGCTGAAATTTAGAAATTTTTTTACCGATCTTTATAACCTCGCCTGAAATCTCATGACCTATTGTTCTATCTTGAGATATACGTGAATTACCCACTTTACTAATTTTTAAATCTGAACCACAAATCGCACAGCTCAGAACCTTTAGTAGGAGCTGGTCATCTTCAATTGACGGGATAGAAATTTCTTCAACGTAAATTTGATTTTTTTGACTTAATTTAGAGGTTAACATCATGAATATATTACAACGTAACTACCAATTTTTTTTGAGTATTTATTCTTGAAATCATTGTCATAGAGAAAATCTTTTTGATAAATTAAATAATATTTTTTAAAAAAAATCTCGAATTCATCATCAATTTTTTTATTGTTAAATGGCGATTCGGGCTGAAGATTGTAGGCATTATTGTATATCAGCCAAAATAATAGATTTAAGTTCCTAGTAGAGTTTTTAAAAGAATATTCATCAAAATTTTCATCCAAGATTCCTTCTAAAAATCCTGTAGAGATATTGCCATCATTTTTACGATAAAAGTATTCTAGCAAATTAAACTCCATTGCTTGGTTTAGGTTCCCGTATTGAAGAAAAGGGTTTAGTGGGGTGATATTTTTAAAAAGATAACTAGCTATTAAGCGATCATCAATTGATAAAAATTGGATTTTCTTGTTAGAAAATAATCTATCTGAAAGAATATTGGGAATTTCATTTGCTAGAACTATTGCTCTATTGTTAAGAATTTTATATGGCTTATGGTCAATAAAATTAAATGAAGAAACTGATATATAAATAATTGTTACTGTTGCAAAATAAACTCCTAGATCTTTAAATAAAAAATTTATAGATTTTTGCATCTTTCTTAGTAGCCAATTACTGGTTGAATTAATATCTGGTAGATAATTAAATTTTCTTGTGACAATAGATAAAAAAGGAAGAAAATATAAAAAGTGCAAAAAATATGTCGAAACTCTATCAATTATGGTTAGATCATGAATTGGTAAAATATTAAAAAAGTGCATTGTTCTGATAAGAAATTCTATTAATCCAACAAGTAATATTGGACAAAATTTAACAAACAATTCATATGGATCTGTTTTGAATATATGAGCAACCAATAACATTAATCCAACTGGCAATATGAAATAAAAAGTAGTCGCTTTAAGATAAAGTAAAAATTCACTAAAAACAAAAATGTGCGCATCCTGATTGAAAAAACCAAAATAATTAATATTAAAAATAAGATATGGGATGATAAAAATTAATGGGGTTAAATTATAAAATAAAACTTTTTTCAAATTTACTTTTTTAGTGCTAGTAAATTTCCTATAAGCTAAAACGAAATTTAATATAATTCCAAAGGAATATCCAAATAGAAAAAGTGCAGGATGCATGAATATCATTAGTGATGCATAAAATGGGAGATATTTAATATATGAAAAATTATGAATATACGCTTTTGCTGCAAAATAAAAGAAACTAGTAAAAATTAATAGAATCCATGATGATGTAAATGAGCTTAATAAATCAAAATATCCATTATTTAATGAAGGCTGAACAGGTTTAAAATTCAGCCAATCTAATATATCAATTAATGGCATTGAGGAGATGCTTGTCATGCCAAGAAATGCCAACAGTATTGACCATGAAGCCTGAAGATTGTAGAGACTGAATATTTTAAGTACAAAATAGAATGACGATGCAGTAAAAATAACTGGAAGAAAAGTGAAGACGAAAGATTTTCCAAAGAAGCTTGATAATAGCCAAATTGTCAGAGCATTGAGATTATATTTTATTGGATTTGATGATAGATAAGTCGTTGCATCATTATAAAAGCTGCTCCAAAAACTAAGCTCATTTAATGCATGAAAATTATTAATATATGCTGTTAAAACTCCTAACTCATAAGAAAAAAATTGGTACTGAAAAAAAAGTAGGAATAAAGAAAAGAACAGAGAGACAAAAAAGATATTATATTTTTTTAATTTAATTTTCATATAAAAAACATGACTTTATATCAATTGCCATTATAGTGTCTTGATAGCTTTGTAAAAAGCAATATTTCTTAAACAATAAAAAGCTAAAAACGTATCATGGCCTTTATTGAGTTAAATTGCTTTACTCTCTGTTTATGGTCATAGAGCCTTGAAAGGATTCCTGGAACCTCATTGAGCTCAACATAATGCGTTATAAATTCAGATGGAGAAAAACCCTTTCTCATCATATCAATTGTCTCCTGCCAATCACTTTTTCCAGTGGGTTTGAACGAAGAATTCCAGGAACCAGAAATGATTAATTCTTTTCTAAGAATTTGAGAAAAAATTTCAGTTTCAATGCTTAATTGATTATTAATGTTGCTCATCCATATTAATTTAGCATTTGGTTTGGCTATTTGTATGCTTTTTAAAAATGCATTGGGATCTCCTGAGGCCTCAATAACCCAATCATATTCATTTCTAATATTTTTTAGCAGCTCTCCAGAATGATGCATATGAATATTTTTTGTAGATGCATATTTAATTTTAAAACTATTTCGATCAAATATGTCTGGTTGATGAATGCCTATTTCGGTTAATATTTTTGATATGACCATCGAAAGGAAGCCGCCACCTATAATAGCTCCTTTCATACCCTTCAATGAATTGGGGCCTCCAGCTAAATTAATTAATTTGTTTTTCACATGAATCATCACCGAGGTAGGCTCAATAAGAGCGGCATCTGCATCATCAATTCTTTTAGGTAGCTTAACAATATTCCAATTGTTAACTCTTAAATATTCTTGATATGCTCCATTTTCTCGTGACCCATAGTAACTGTATTTATTGCATGTTTGAAATTTGCTATTTTTGCAACTACCACAAATAAAGCATGGCTTTAACGGAAAAATTACAACCTTATCACCTTCTTTAAAATTAATAGAAGATTTATGAATGTAGCCCATTGCTTCATGCCCCATAACCAATGGGAAATCATATGCTCCATTATTAAATGATCTATTAATATCAGAAGAGCATATTCCAACATGACTCAACTTAACTATAGATGTATTTTTTTTTAATGTTGGAATTCTAGTATTTGATATTTTAAATTCACCATTTTTGATTAAATCCAATTTTTTCATAATTTTTTAAAAACATATTTAGATATTAAATAGTAGTTAATAATTGTTGTCATAATTATTGCTAAAAATTGAGCAAAAATTGGATGTAATGCAAATACTTCTTTTGATGCAAAAACAATTATCAGCGTAAAAACCAAACTTAATAAATTAATATAAAAATATTTACTAAGCTTTTCATAAAATTTTGATTTTTGCTGAAAAGTCCAAATAAAATTTAAAAAAAATCCAGAAAGCATGCCCAATATAAATCCGCATGCAGATGCAATGAGATAGTAAATATTTAGAAGGAGCAATAAATGCATGATTGAAATATTTATAAATGTATTTATTATTCCGACAATAATAAATTTTGAAAATTTGGCATTAATCATTTTCTGGATATAACACCAATAATTCCTGTGGTCTCTCCACTAAAAATAATTCTAGAGCTGCTCTGAACATAAAGTATATCCCTGATACGCTCCCCTCTAAAAATTTTTTTCAGATTTTTTTCTTCAGAGTTATATAAATAGAGTGATCTCTCAGATGGGATGTATTGATCTAATGTTTTGCCCAGCGATCCAAATACTAAATCATAATTAGAATCATTAATAAAATTTTTATCTATACCCTGAATAGCAGAAATACCAATTGAGGGGGTGAAGAATATTTCTGGTTCCTTAAATCCATAATCTTCATGAGATTTATAGAGGGGTGCCTTTGAATATAAACGATGTTCTAGATCTACAATTAATGCACCCTCAGGATTTTTGGCACTTGCATCATAGTGCTCACCATATGATGATATAGGCCAACCAAAATTTACAGGATTAGTTTTAATATTCAATCGGTTGAGATTAATTTCATCACCTCCATTTGGACCATGTTCAGTTGACCAGATTTCGTTAGATTTGGATAAATATGCTAGTCCCATGACATTTCTATGGCCTAAAGAAATAACTTGAGCTTTAGACGTATCTTTATCTATTGATAAAATTTTTCCCAAGTGTCCCTCAGGATCCTGAGCTAAATCTCTATATCTAAAGGCTCCTGTGCTAAATAAGATTTTATTTGTTTTAAAATTTGAAATTCTCCCTCCTGAATCACTTGCGTTAAATTCGCCATATTTGTTATTAATTTTTACACATTGATTTGGAATAAAAAATTCTTCAAAACTTAAAAAGATATTGCTTACCTCTGCTCTTAATATAGAAGTATTAAAGCAGTTAGGCTCCTTCATGTATGAAATAGAAATATATAAGTGATTTTTATCTGCAAACATTCCTTTTAGACCATATGAACCAGTTGAATAAAAATCAAAATATCTTATTAGACTGAAGATATTTGATGGAATATTTTTAAGCTCAATGGATTCATTGGAGGATTCAATAAAGTTTACCGGCAGAGAGAAAAACAGCCCATTTTCTTGCGCAATTAGCAAATCATTGTCCAACAAAGCTAAATAAGATCCTCCTTTAGCTTTTAAATTTTTAACCTTTTTCAAAAAATTTGTTTCATACAGGTCAATATTTACTTCATTGGAGGTAAAGTATTCAGGATTATTAAATTTTTTTAATTGTGGTGTATCTGTAACTTCAAAAAAATCTTTCATAGCATTAAATGCTTGTTCTTTTTTTGTATAACTAATCTCTCTATCTAACAATATTGAATTAACATATGATTTTGTATGGAATGGTAAATAATTTCTTAGAAGGTTTTTGAAATCTTCATGAAAAAAAAATACTGATGAGCCTAAAAAGACGATAATGATCAATATGAGAATAAAAGAATTTTTCATGAATCTACGAGACACATATATATAATAACACATTGCATACATGTCAGATTTTAATAATTTAAAAAAAAGTAGTTCATTTCCTTATTTTATTGAGGTTAGTCTGTGCTGCTTGTTCTTAATCATTATTTTTTTTCAAAGAGAATTTTTAATATATAGAGACTTTTCTATTTTATGGCACGGATCATTGCTGATATCAGATGGCTATAGTCCATTTAAAGATTTTATTATGCCAATTAGCCCCATAAGCATATATCTATGTAGTTTTTTTTTAATCTTATTTGATAAAACATGGTTCGTCTTCCAAATAACTCAAATGATCTTCAGCATAGGTCTTCTAATTATTGTATGTACATTTTTGAATGAGCATGAAAAAAAGAAAATTGTGGTCCAAATATCATTGGGCATATTCACATTATTCTATTTATTGCTCTTGACGCATCCTTGGTACAATAATTTTGGAGCTTTTTTTTTATTGCTAGCTTGCTTTCTTGCGTTTCAAAATTCGAAATTATTAATTTTTTTTTGTGGAGTTATTTCAACTTTAGCTCTTTTTACCAAATTAGATTTTGGCATATTTACGTTTTGCTCATCAATTGTAATTATTTTTTACAATTCATTACGTAGCAGTGATTATAAGTTTTCATCGAGTATCTTGATTTTTTTATTGGGATTTTTTATTAGCTCCTTTTTCATAATCAGCCAATTTCAAGACGATAATTTAGCCTACATCATTCAGGCTTATAAAGAAATAAGCTCATCTCGATCAAATAGATTCATAAAATTTTTTGAATTAAAAAACATTCTTTTGTCGATATTGGGCCTTTTGTGTATTTTCTTTCTTGCAAGTTATCAGAAACATTTTTTAGCCTATGGTCTAATTATACTTTCTGCCTGTGCGACTTCAATTTTTGGGGGAATGGAGCATACACACTACTATTATATATTTACCATTCCTCCAATTTTATTTTTTTTCTGGTATGAGCCCAAATTTAAGTGGACATTATTTTTTTTAGTTCCTATCTCAATTTTTTTGCTAACTCCTGCAATAAGGTTGAGCATTCACACATTAGAAAATGTTTATTTCAACCATTATGACTCAGAATTTTTTAATCATAGAAATATTGCTCCTGATGCAAATATTATTAACCTAAATAATTGCTCAAAAAAAATGGTCAATGTTTATGGTCCAAAAGATTATTGTCAGATTAAAGATATAATCAAAAAGCAATTTATAAATAAAGATCTTGAAGAAAACTTTATTTTAAATATTACAGAGTTAAATTTTATTGGAGCTGAGCTTGGAATATTTCCATTAAAAAATCATCCATTGTGGTACAAAACATCACAAACAGTAACAAAAAAATTTCAGCAAGCTCTTGATAGAGAAATTATAAATGGTCAATTTGAAATGATTCTTATTCAGCGAGTTCGCAAGGGTTATTCCAGTCAAAAAATTAGAGTGAAAATGATTGAAGATCTCCAAAAGAATCAAAAATATAGTGAAATAAATAAAATATTTGAATCTCCTATGTGCTTAATGTTAAATAATAATCTTGATGATTGCGGGATACATATTTTTATTCGCAAATAAGATAAAAATAATTGGTAAAATTTAATATGCAAATTATTAGGCACAGAACAAATAAAATCAGTGATTTGCAAAATATTTCTAATGATGAGGGTGCTGAGATTGATATTAGATATCATGAGGAAAAAATCATAATACAGCATGATCCCTTTCCAGCTAACTCTGCCTCCACTATAACATTAGAGGAATTTTTGAAATCCTGGAAAAGCCAAGGTACTCTGATCTTGAATTTAAAATCTGAAGGAATTGAGAAAAAATGTATTTCGATTTTAAAAAGATTTAATCTATCTAATTGGTTTTTTTTAGATATGAGTATGCCCTATTTTGTTAGATTCTCCTTTATTGCAAAAAATAACTTGATTGATGGCTTTAACCCTTCTAATCTTGCTGTACGATTTTCAGATGCAGAGCCTATTGAATATGCTTTAGCGTTTATAGGAAAGGCTGAATGGGTTTGGATAGATACTTTTAATAAGTTTCCTTTATCGAAGGTTAAGTACAATCAATTAAAAAAAAATAATTTTAAAATTTGTATTGTTTCTCCTGAGCTGCATGGACATAACAAAAACAATATAGCCAAACTTAAAAAAAAATTAGCTGGTATGACTATTGATGCTGTATGCACTAAATATCCGTCATGCTGGAGATAAAATTTAAAAATATTTATTTTTTTTAAAGGAATTACGCCTTGATTGAAAAAAATTTCTTAACATTGTTGAAGACTGATCCTGCATAATCCCACCTTTATAAACTACTTTGTGATTAAGATGATCAGCATCTAGAAAGCTGTCAATTGAATTTATGGCGCCTGTTTTTAGCTCAAAGGCACCAAAAAATAGTGTTTTAATTCTAGCATCAACAATTGCTTTTGCACACATATGACATGGCTCTAAAGTCACATAAAGATCACAATCATTTAATCGATAATTCTTTAAAAAATTACTAGCATTATTTAAAGCTATAATTTCGGCATGAGCAGCCACTGAATTGTTCCTGATAACTTGGTTGTAACCTTTTCCAATAACTTGATTATCCTTTACAACTATAGCTCCAACTGGAACCTCATTATCTAAATAGGCAATCTTTGCCAAATCTAATGCGGCCAACATATACTCATCCCTAATCAATTGAGTTCCTGTTTCAAAATAAAGCAAAAAGCTCTATATAAATTTAGCCCAAGCATCTATTGGTCTTCTTTCAGATTTCAGAGAATTTATTGGAGCATCAATATCTTTATAGCCAATGGACATCCCACAAAATAATAAATCATCCTTATCAGCATTCACAAAGCTTGAAACACTTTCATTTTTAATAGACCAAGCCTCCTGAGCACAAGTATCGAGCCCAGCCTCTTGAGCTAAAAGCATGAATGTTTGAAGAAACATCCCCAAATCAGACCATTGTGGAGGTCCCATTTGCCGATCAACAAAACAAAAAAATGCGCACGGAGCTCCGAAGAATTCAAAATTCTTCATAACCTGAGCAAATCTAGCATCCTTATCTTCTCGAGGAATACCAAGTATCTGATACATTTGTTCGCCTAATTCAAATCTTGAGGTTCTATATGGCTCTTTTAATTTTGGTGGGTAGATGTCATAAGCAGGAGTTTCAGGCTTATCCCATTTTTCTTGAAAATTCAAAAAATCAGTCATGCTTTTTTTATTTATCACATAAATTTTCCATGGCTGAAGATTTCCCCCGGAAGGACTTCTTGATGATTTTTTTAAGAGCATCTTAATATCTGAGCTTTTAACAGGTTTATTTAAAAACTTCCTGGTTGATTTTCTTAATTTTACTGCTTCTGAAACATTCATACGATTTTAAAAAAGTTGATTCAATTGATTAAGACTATTTATAGTCATCAGGCTGTCTAGTGATTTTCTCATAATTACTTAGATCGTCTGGGTAAAAAAATTTTTTTAGCCTTAAGCTGATCTTAGAAGTAAAAGTTGAAGCTGGTCGTGACAAAAAATCTTTGGTTTGATTCTTTCCTATAACTAAACTCTCCCATTCTAATTTATCCAAGGTATTAATATTTTTGTACCATAGATTTCCATAAAGTTGAGTTCTTTGGCCCTTTAAATGATTGTAATTAGCCTTAACTGCATGCATTGATGAAGAGCTTGGTGAAAACATCAAAAAAGAATTATTTTTGTTTTGCGTGAAAATGGACTCACACCAATCCCATGGTACCCAACACCTCTCAACGTCAGGATTTCCATTCCAGAATTGGGTAATGTACTCATATTGCTTTTTAAATTGAAGATATTGAGTATGATGAAATAATTCCTCAGAGTCATTATGAGGGTTTATATTAACCATGTAAGTCAAAGCTTTTTTTCGAACATCAGGATGTGGACTAATCTCATAACCATCTAAATATTTTTGAATGCCATTATCGGGATCTACTTGATCTAAATTGATGTTAAATCTACTTGCTAAAGCCGTTATGAATTTTTCTGATTCTATAAAAGATTTTAATGCTAGTAATAATTCTGATTGGGGATTAATTAACCTTAAAGTTAAGCCAAAGCTTTCGCAGCTGGTATTAGTCTTAGTTGAGGGTTCTTTCTGCTTATGCCAGCTGATATATTCTTTTGTGGAAGTAATGCATCCTGGAAAATCAATTATTTTATAGCCCATTTCGAAAAGACTATCAAACATTTCTTGATCATTATTAAATGGTTCAGTATGAATAGATTCTGTTGAAATAATTTTTTGAAAGTCATCATGATCAAAGAAATTCTCTATATAAATATGAGGGAAAGGATGCTCCTTAGTGGGAGCATTTAGAATCTTTTCAATAAGATAATTAAAACTTGGCAATATAATGTATCGATAATTGTGTTGAAGTTATTTTAATTGAAAATAAGCATAGGAGTAAATTAAAAACTTTATAGCTAATTAGCTCTTGAGAATATTCTCATAAAGCTGAATATAATCCCTAGCAACTTTTTTACTATCAAACCTTAGCAATACAGAGTTTCTAGCATTCTCTTTTAGTACTTTTGGAGATTCATGACCCAATATCCAATCTATACCTTTTTTTAGATCATCTGAATTAAAAGGCTGGGCCAAATAACCATTTTCTTTATGCAAGATTAAATCTTTATTCCCTCCTACATCAAATGCAGCCACTGGAATTGAAGCGGCAAGACCCTCTAAAATTAAATTAGAGAAGTTTTCTTGCAAGCTTGGGACGACTAGTACATTTCCCGCATTAAGCAACAAATTGAGAGTCTGATCATTATCTATTTTTCCAAAATTATGAAATTTAAAATTTTGATAGGCTAATGGTTCATTATTACCAAATATTACAATTTCAATTTCATCGTCTTTAAATTTACTAATCACATCAAATAAAAGATGTAGTCCTTTATTTTTATCTGATGAAGCATTCAAGGCTCCAAATAAAATAATTTTTTTGTCATTCTGTAAATTAAAATTTTTCCTAGCTATTGATTGTTGTATAGGTAAATAAATTTTTGTATCAATTGGATTTGGGAGATGATAGTTTTTTCTGTGGCCAATTAATGTGCTTTTTACTGCAAGATCATGCAACCAAGAACTCAAGCTTAAAAAATATATATCAGTCTTTTTTCTAAAAGCTTTCATTTTACGTTTGTGAATATAATTTATATATTTACCACACTTATTTGTTTGTTTTTGATGATCTTTGCACAAGCTCATATTGTGACACCCACCAGAGAAAACCCAATTATCATGCATAGTCCATAAAATAGGCGCCTGAATTTTAGGTATATCCTCAATTGATAACATCCCATTGCATGTCCAATGCAAATGAACAATATCAGGATTGAGCTTATTTATTTTATTAACTATGTTGATGCTGCTAAAAAAGGCCACACTGAAATTGTTTACGTCTCTAAATAGAATTCTTCCAATCAATGCATCAAGTTTAGATAAGATTTTATTTAGAAAGATTAAAAAAAAATTAGTCTCAGATAAAACTGCTTGATTCTTGCTTAATTTAAATTGAACTAAAAATTGATTTTCTATGTCTTCTTTACTCAATGATTGATGCAGTCTCATTGCTGCTATAGATGCCCCGCCTCTTTCATCAAATGCATTGACGAGCAAAACTTTCATTTTGCTAAAACTGATTTTTCCATATAGAAATATTTTTCTCTGGAATAATTACGGAGGTCTCAAAAGGATGATTAATAAAATTTTTGAGATCATTTTCCGATCCTCGAGCAGCCACATTTAGGCCAATATCAGAAGATATCTCACTAGCTCTGTTATCAATAGAAATTATTAAAGTTCTTTTTTTCTTTTGCATAGCACGAATACCCCCATGAAGCCTTGTTCCGATGTAGTCAATATCATTATTTTTTAATAAGTCATCAAAAGCTTTTAATTTAGGAGAAAGAATATTGATTCTATTGGAATCATTAATTTTTAGAGAATCTAAATACTTAATATCATTTAAACCTTGAGGCCAAAAATAGATATTTTCATAATTATTTTTTAATATATTTATAAAATTTTTATCATTTTGATAGTCAAGATTATAGTCAGTCAATGTAAAAACAACATTTGGTGATTTTATTTTTGGTATTTGCGCGCAATGAGCTTTAGTTAGCACCCACGTTGAGGGGCATGATGTATTTAAAACATTAGTGATTCCAAGTGTTTTTAATTTGTTCTCACTGTAACAGTCTCGCACTGAATGTATATTCTTTCTTGAGAGAAGATTTTTTAAAAAAATTTTTGTAAATAAATTGGGTTCTTTTTGATATTGCCACCACCCAACGCCAAATAAAATCATCTCATTAATTTTAAAGGAATCAAGCATTTTAAAACCAATTTGTTTATAAACATTCATTTCAGATGTAAGTAAGTTAGACCCACCTATAAATGAAAAATTTGAGAGGCCAATATATTTTTTTGACATTTTTCCAATCAAGTCTGTGCATTGGATCCTAATAATAAAATCATCAAAAAATATTTCATTAAGAACATCATTGACTGCTTCCATAATTATCTCATTTCCAAGATTAGAGGAAGTAATATCAGTGTCTAAAACAGAAATGGTTTTCAATTTAATTATTATCCTTTATTTGAAAAAATTTTTTGAATTTATTTTTAAATCTTGAGTAATAACTTGGTCTTTTAAATAACAAATTATCATAACTCTCATCGCTTACAACAAAGTTATTGATCTTCAAGGGGAATGTTATCTCGTGCTCTGTAACGCCATCTAAATTATCTCCAAATGTATGAGTGGCATCTTCGCCAAAACCGATATTTTTTATTAAGCTTTTTGAAGGAATGCATGTTAAAGCATTGTTTTTATGTCTAGCATAACCCCATTGCATAGCCCATGTATCAACATTATCCCTTATAACACTATTGAAAATCATTTCCTGCTTTAAAGCCCCTAATTCAGAGCCTAGGGAGTTTTTAAATCCATCCTGCTCAATAAATTTTTCTATATCAGCCACATTTACATCATAGTGGATCCAAGCTCTTCTCCAGCTTGCCCAGCCCCAAATACCACCAAGATTTGAAAAAAAGTAATCATTTTGATGAGTCTTCCATTGGTTTTGCTTGTTATAACCGGTGATTAGATAAATTCTTTCGTCATGCTGATACCTATAAAGTAAATCCTGACAGTATTGAAAAAAACTTTTACTAGGTAAGCAATCATCTTCCAAGATAATACCCATTTCTTCAGATTCAAAAAACCAATTTATAGCATTACTTACAGCAATTTTGCAGCCTTTATTAGACTCATTAAATAATGTATTAATTTCACAATCCCAATCAATATTATCAAGAATATAATCTCTTAATTGAGATACTTTTTTGTCCTCACCAATAACTGAGTTGCGAGGGCCATCTGAAGCAATATATAGTCTAGGTGGTTTTGACTTCTTGATCTCATTAAAAACTAATTTTGAAGTTTCAATTCTATTGAATATGAGAAACAAGACTGGCATTTCAAAAGAAAAAACGTTATTAATATCATCCTTTATATAATTATTTTTTTGCATAAATATATAGACCTGATGATTTTTTTTCTACTTTGTAATAATTAAAATTCTTTTCTTGTAGGATCAACTCAATTTCATTTTTTGTAAAGCGATGATTTATTGGCGACATTAATCTATCTTTTAAATCTGGTGTAAGTGATAAAGGATGGGTTCCAAAATAAAAAGGAATCTTTTTAGCGATATGTTCTTTACCAAACAGATATAAAATCTTTGCAGGCACTGAAAATAAAAACCAGCATATTGGGCTCAACAAAAAACAAATATTCTTTTGAAGAGTGTATGGAAGCAAAGAAAAAAATTTCATTATAATTTTCTCAATTATAATTCCGAATCTTTTAAATAAAATATCTTCATGGGAGCTGTATAAATACAAAAACATGGAGCCGCCTCTCTTTAGGACTCTGTGTGATTCATTGAAGCACTCCTTAGGATTTGCGGTATGATGGAAAATTCCAAACGAATAAAGCACATCAAAAAAATTATCTTGATAAGAAAGATTCAATGCATTGCCTTGCGAGACTTCAATATGTTTAATTGAAGAAAATCGTTTCTGTAAATCGTAAATATTTTCACCTAAATCTATTGCAGTAATCTTTGACAGACTATCCATTTGTGAAAAAACATTTAAATCAGCGCCACTTCCGCAGCCGATTTCAAGCAAATGTCCTTGCATAGATTGCTGCCATTCATTAGGAAAAATTTCAATAATCTGATTGCTGTGAGAAGGTGCGCTATGAAATTTCTTATGAAGGTCATTGCCCCAAAGACTAGCAGCTCTATCTTCAATTTTTTTTTGGGAAGAGTTATGCATCATTAGTTAAAAATCTTTTAGTGCATGACTCCACGAGCTCTTGCACTGATTGATAAATTCTTGATCAATTGGACTGAGAGACTCAGTAATCAAAATGTTACTATTTAATTTTTTAATAATATTTTCTTTTGTTGATACTTCTATAATGTTCTTCGAATCAAAGCCTGAAAGTATGCTACCACTTCTAATTAATATCTTTTTACCTAATTGATATGCATGACCAAAAATACCAGAGCTTTGATCATAATCTTTTCTATAGTACGACCAAACAATGGTTGTAGATGAAATATTTTTTAAATACTGTTCCTTGGGAACAAATTTATTGATAAGTTCTATGTTTGGATTGTTTTGAATCATTGTATGAATATTAGAGCTCAATTTTGAGTTAGTCTGCACAAGAATCTTTCTAGTATCTGAGCAAACTGCATTAGCGCATTCGATAAATAGCGTAAAATTTTTTATTTCGGAGGCAGAGCCAAAATAACTTAAAAAATATTTTTCATTAGTATGAAAAATTTTATAGTTTTCTATGTCAAAAAAACTGAAATCGGTAAGAAATCTTTTAGATTTCTCTAAAAATGGTGTAATAAGTTTTATGTTGAAAATAAATGTGGAAATATAAAAAAAATAATATTCTAAAAATTTCAAAGAAAATTTATTTGGTGACCATCTGTTAGCCCATGAAAAATACAAAGCAAAAGTTTTTCGAAAAAATAAATTTCTTACGAGCATTATAAGTAAAAAAAAATATTTTTTTTCATCAAAAAAGCTAATAATTAATGGCTCTCTAATTTCAATTAAATTTTTAAAACCATAGTTTTTGATTGATTTTAAATTTTTTGAATTTGTGTATTGAGAAATTTGATTATACCAATCTGCTCTATGCCCCGAATTCCCCTGGTCTAAGATTTTAGTAATCATCTAATAACGGTTTAATTTGATAATCTTTATAATAATTAAGAAACAAGCCTATCTCTCAAATTTTTTGCAGCCTTATATACCATGGAGTCACTTGAGATAGTTTTTCTGATAATCGATTCTGTTTTTATATTAAGCATGTCTTTCCAATAATCTGCTGAATTTAACTTATAGTAATTAAAATACTTCTCTAAATCTGATGAGGAATGAGCTAAGCCGTTATCTCCGTATTTAGCAACATATGGAGTGAAATTAGGATACAAACTGTCGCAATTATAAAGAGTTGTCTTCATGAAGTTACCAATTAATAAATCATCAAAAATCTCATAACTCACAGCTTTCATTAAAGAATTTCTAGGTACTTGAAAACAAATAGATGGCTTATGATTCGAGAGCTTAATATTAGTTTCTTTGCCGCCTACAGAAAAAGTGATTGTCCCAAAATTTCTTTTGAGATGATCAAATGATTTAAAATATTTGCAAAGTAAGTCTTTATCAACCTCAGTCAATTCATCAGAGTAGTTATCATCAAAGTCTTGAGGGCTGAGAATAATGCCATGACTTTTTGTAGGAGAGATTTCTTTAAAATCCCCATTATTTGAATCCCATCTAATATGCGCTGGAAGCAAGTTACAAATTTCAGACTTGAAGTCCTCAAAGTGCTTATCTAAAGGAGTAATAAATTTGTTCATGTGAATTGAGTCTTCTCGAATATACTTATGAAAAGATGAAAATGGTATTGCAAAATTACATCCAATGCTCTGCATATGATGAAGATATGCCTTTCCCAGGGGAAGCTTTTTAGCTGCATCAGGTAAAATAAATTTACCACTTTCATCATATAAATTGATCATGTCAGCATCACCCCAATTAACTAACTTAAGTAAAAATCTATTTTCATAGTTAGAAATAATTTTTTTAATGGTTCTTTTCCAACCCAATAAAGAGCCATCATTCTGATTAAGGATGCAATCTTGTCCTAAAATATCTATTATCAAAGATGCATCTTGATTCCAATCAGCAAAACTTTTGATTCTAATATTCTTAGAAATCTGAAACCATTCATTAGATTTTATTTTTATGCACTTAAAACGAGATGAGAAATAATCAAATATCCTGTCTCCACAATGATCAGGAATAAGAATGGTTGCATCTCTGTAGTATTTAAATGACTTTCCATTAATATGATCAGGATGTCCGTGAGAGAGCCAAATATATTTAGATTTTTTAATATTTTCAATTTGCTCTTGTGGAATTTGTAATGGATGCCCCCAGCTTCCAAAATATGGAGTGCCTTCTATCCAAGGATCAGTTGATAAAACTGGCCCTCCATCAAAACAAGTAATAGTAGCATTGCCTATTGTTTCAAAACCAATCATATAAATATTAAGCTAAATTTAAAAAAGCCTTTATCAGATCCTAAAATAATTAATAAAATTTTTTTAACTGTAAATATAAATTATACATTTAATTTGAAATCATATACTTCAGTTATTGAGGACTATTTTTGTTACTAAGCAGATAGGATAAAAGGATAAGCCTTATATCTAACTTAAATAAAACCATTTATTTGATTTAAAATCAAAATAGATTAATGATCTGTTGAATATTTTGATTCTCATCACCTTTCCTAGATTTCTAATTTTTTGGTTTAAATCAGAAGTCTTATTTTCATATTCTAACTCATCAAAATAATATTCAATATATTGATTTCTATTCAATTTTTTTTCACTAAAAGAATCAATAAATTTATTGGAATCACTTCCTTGAAAGATAAAATTTGCACATTCAGGCAAGCTAATATGTAATTCTTTTATCTCAGGCTCATTCTTTTGAACAACAGTCTCAACCATAGATATTTGATCGTCCTTGCAGCTATCTAGATCTATTGAGTTTGCCCTTAAAAAGCTTTTGGTTCCTGTTAATAGCATAGACATATTTTCTTGATTTGAATAACCTGAAAAAAAATCATTAACAATAAAAATTTTACTTTCAAGATTAATCTCTAAAGCAAAATCTTGTAAAGTCTGAACAGATCTATACTTTAAATTATCGACTTCTTTAACTCTTGAAACAGAATTTAAATTTGCAGTAAAGCCATATATTGAAATTATTACTAAAATGACTCCAGAAAGAAACTGATAAATAGAAGGAGTATGATTTAAGCTCAAAAAAAACAAATATAATATTACAACCATATAGCTAAATCGTAAATCGCCAATAAGAGAAAAAAAGATTAGTGATGCAAAAAAAGATAATACTATCAATAAGATAGCGCTTGAATCAGAGTTATTTATTTTTAAAGAGTAAGGTCTAAGAGTGTTTGTATTAATTTTTTTAAAAATTAATATGAACATAAAAAACCACAGCAATAAGTTAAAAAATAATATTAATACATTGCTGTTAATACTTTTTTTAAATATCAATTCACTCAAACCAAAACCTGTTGCGTAGTTTACTGGTAATGATAAAAACGAAGCTATAAATTTGATGATAAGAGAATTATTTAACTCATCTGCTAAATAAATTCCTCCAATAGAATCATGAAATGCTAATAAGTAAAATAAACACCATATTAAAAGCGGAATTATTGACAGTAAAACTACCTTCCTCTGATTTTTTAAAATTCCAAAGAATGCTATTGCTACTGCGATAGGTAAAGCAGTCTCTTTGGTGAACAATGCAATTGTCAGAAAAAAAAATGCTGGCAAGTATTTTTTATTGCAAATTAAAACAATGCAAAGTGTGCAAAATAGCGTTGCAAGACTATCAAATCCATGAGCTGGGTAGTTAATCGTTGACGTTAACCAAAACGCAGGAATTAAAAAAGCTGTAATTGCTATTAATAAAGAAAAGGTTTTTGAGTTTTGGTGAAAAATACATACTGAGTATAGAATTCCACATAAAGCTCCGTGAGAAAAATAATTTAATAATACCAACTGACTGATGTGAGGATATGGAAAGAAAGAAAAAACATAATATGCAAAATTATTCACCGGTCTTATAAAATTTGTATAGAATGAAAAGTACTCAGGATAAGGATTGAAATAATATTTAAATCCCTCTAAAAACCACTCTGAAGGATTTTTTCGAGACTCCATAATTAACGAAAATTCATCGCCTATTGGGATGAGTGCAGCTAAATGATTCCTTAGAAATATCACATCTAAAACTATTACAGCAAGGGTAATAGGAAGGATTGTTCTTATCAAATCAATTTTTTTTATCATCTTTATCGAATGATCTACTAATATTTATTAATGTTATCGATCAGAATAGATTTTTAATAGCTTATATCTAAATTCTAAATAAATCATTGCAGCAAAAATGATAAATAGTATGATTTTTGACAGAATGTTGATTCCAATACCAATAAAACCTAACGCTGCATGCAAAGATATATAATTTAATGCACATATCAAAAGCAGGCAAAGCCCAAATCGAAAAAAACTATCATCTAGCCTCGTAACATATGGAACACAAAACAATAGAAAAATAAGACGGTAATCCCAATTACTAGATAAAATAAATGTTCCAACGTAAACACAACCCCCGATCAGAAAAAGCTGTCTCTCCATAGGGGAAGCACTGGTGGTTAGTAATCTTTTTTTAAGTTTCGGAATTGATACTATTGCAAATGATAGCGAAATAAGCATGGCTGATACACCAAAAGCTGCAATGCTTGCGCTGACTGAATTTATTTCAAATGCATGAGCGATTTGAGAGGCTGTAACTAAAATACTGCGTAAACCATAACTAAAACTAGCACTTACTGGTATTCCATATCTTATTTCGGATATTTCGGGTAATAAAATCATACCCGCGACCAGCACGATAATAATCATCACAGCAATATCTCGAAATGATCTTGTATATGCTGGAATTGCAACTATTGGATAGATTTTTAAAAGGATAGCAACAAAAATAGCAATCCTATAACCAATAGAAGGTAATAGCGAAGCCACGTACAATAATACAAATATCAGGATGTCATTATTACCCCGCTCAACTGCAAGCAATGTTGCTCCAGAAAAACACATGAGAAGTAGCGTCACTGAAGGATGTTCCTTCACTAAAAGAAAACAACAGCCTAAGAATAAAAACAACATTACACATACAAAGACTAAATAGTTTGCTTCATGCTGCAAACTCAAAGTTTTAGCAATTGAAATCCAAGCTGATGGATAATTCATTTGTCTATCCCAGGGATCACCAGGATTTTTGATCTGGGGATTAAATCCATCAGACAAAGACAGAAGAGCACCCTGAACAGTTCTCATGTCAGCAAACTCTGGCGTCATCGTTGGTAAAGCTAGGGCACTCCAAGTGTTATCCCAGCCAATCATTAAAATTCCAAATAAAAGTAATGCCCAGCCAATAACGAAAATTACCTGAGCATTTTTAGAGCCTAATTTAGTCACTACAACTCTAACTTTTTAAATACCTTAGTCGGTAAAATTTTGATTACTAACATTATTAATCTCCAAATCAAAGGAACATAAACTTCATTTTTCCTTACATCAATAGCCTTAACAATCTTAATAGCAACCGCATTAGGCTTTGCCCACAACAACCCTTTCTTAAAATCAGCTGTCATTGGCGTATCCACAAAACCTGGCTTGATGGTAACAACCGCTACGTTTGATTTATATAATCGCTGTCGCAAACCAGAGGTGAAAGCAGTTATCATTGCTTTGGCTGATCCGTAAACGTAGTTACTTGCCCTCCCTCGATCGCCGGCAACACTGGAAATAACAGCTATAGTGCCATTTTTTTTTGCTTCGAAACGATTAGCAACTAACGTTAATATGCTGACGATTGAAAGTGCATTCGTATTAATTTCTACTAATGTCTTTTCAATGTTTTGTTCACATAATTTTTGATTTGGGAGTGTTCCATGGGCAATTAGCACAGTATCAATGCCATTCATTGCATTCTCTGCGGCATCAAGTAATTCAATATGCTTACCCATATTATTTAAATCCGTACAATATATATTTACTCGTTTTGCACCTCTTATCTTTAAATCAGCTGCAATAATTTTTAAATTTTGCTCATTCCTAGCTACAAGATACAATTCATCTCCTCTGTTAGCCCACAATCTTGCGCAGCTTTCAGCGATAGCTGAGGTTGCCCCAATAATCAAAATTTTTTTCATTGCAATCCAAGCCTTTTCGATTGTGCAGAGCTAAATTTTCCAATTGCACCATACTTTTGACGGATATCCTCGAACTCTTGCCACTTTGGATATGTGGCTTTAAATATAGTTTCTTGCATCACAGCATCCTTTGTTAAATAGACTCTCCCACCCATATCTTTAACCATATCATCAAGCCTGTGTAATAACTTTATAGTCAACATTGAAAATTTAAAATCCAATGCTAAGGTGTAACCGCTTATTGGAAATGATAAAAAATTATCATTGGCTTCTCCAAACTGTTTAAGCACTGCAAAAAACGATTGCTCACCACTTTCAACTATCTCAGCTAAAAGTTTACGCATATTGGTAATACCATCAGCTTTGGGTATCACAAACTGATATTGTAAAAACCCAGCTCTACCATAAACTTTATTCCAAGATCCTATTGCATCTAATGGATAAAAGTAGGACATTAGTGATACTTTCTTTAGGTGATTATGTTTAGCCTTATACCAATATGCTCCATTAAATGCTTTCATTGTTATGCGATTCAGTAATGCCGCTGGCGTGTATATAGGCATTGAGATTGGATCTTTTATGGCTAACTCCAAATCGTCACTTTCAGCATGCTCACCCAACATTAATACGCTTCTACCTAAGCCTTTGCCTCTCGCAAGACAATCAATCCATGCTACGCTGTAGTTAGCGCTACTATTATTTTCAAAAGCTTCACAGGCTGCTTCAATGCAATCAGCCTTGATAGTTTTTTGGTTAATAAATGAAGACTGAATTGGTATTAGTTGAATAGTTGCGCTGATAATAACGCCCGTAAGACCCATGCCTCCACAAGTCGCCCGAAAAAAATCAATATTTTCTGCTGGAGAGGCTTTAATTACATCACCGTTTCCAAGTAGAACGCTCATAGATTTAACATGCTGTGCAAATGTACCAGCATTATGATGATTTTTACCATGAACATCACTGGCTATTGCGCCGCCTAACGTTACAAAGCTTGTGCCGGGTGTTACTGGCAAAAACCATCCTTTTGGCACAATCAAGTTCAATATTTCCCGAAATGTGATGCCTGCCTCTGCCTTCAGATATCCTTTATCAACATCGAACTCAATAACATGATCGCAATAACTTGTTTCCAAAACTATTTGTGCAGATGCGCTATCGCCATAACTGCGTCCCATGCCACGTGGGATAAAAGATTTTTGTTTTTTAGCTTCTATTTTTAAGTCTGAGTGGGACGAAGGCTTAATAAGCTCAGCCTCTTGTTTTGGATATCCGCCCCATCCACTAATTATTTTAGTGATTGTCATGACAAAACCCTACCACTCCCTTTTATAAATACATACTTTTTATCTAGCTGATATTTTGCGAAGAAGCCAATCACGAGTCCAATTACCCCACCAACATAGCGCATCATGTCAGAATCAAAAATAAGATAAAATGCATATTCAGTAACCCAAAAAACAGTAGTAGTGATCAGGCCCATAGAGCTATACAGCAAAAATAACTGACCATCATGCGATAAATTTTTACTACTGAAATTAAAGATATAAATTTTTTCTAAGTAGTAGCGCAACGGTAATCCAACTATCGTGCCTACTAATATGGATAGCTCAATAGCAAAAGGTCCTGCATACACCGCAATTGATATCATTTGTGAGCCGATATTGATAACTATAGATGAAACTGCAAAAAGGCTATATAAAAAAGCAATTCTATAAGTTCTCTTAGTCATTATTAGCCAAATCCATTAGATGCATAAATAAAAACCATACTTATCAATACTGCAACTAATATACTTGCCTTATCCTTGATAGCAAAAATTATAGGATCATCATGCATAAAACCTTTGACAGCGTTAAACCAAACCCAACTGATCCAGAACAAAAGTAATGGTAATGCTAACCAAATCACTTCAGGGTAAGTATATAAAGTTACAACATCCTCACTACGCATATATAGGGCTATTATAAGGACGGATAAGTAACCGGAAGAAACTCCAAGTGTCTGTAAAAGCATAGTATCACTGACTTCATAGCCTCGCCCATGTGCAATATTATTTCCAGCGTGTCCTTGCACAATTAGTTCAGCATATCTTTTAACAAACGCCAACGATAAAAAAATAAAGATTGAAAAGGCAGCTAACCAAAAAGACAATGGCACTGATACTGCTGAGGCACCAGCAATAATACGAAGAGTGTACAAAGTTGCTAGCGTGAAGCAATCCAATAACACCACTCGCTTAAGTTTTAATGTATAGGCAATAGTTAATAGAAAATAGAGTATTAAAAAACTTAAAAATTCTTCGCCAATCATCTTCCCAAATATAAAACTAAGTCCAATTAAAGGCAGGAACATAAATAGGCCTTTTGCAATTGAAAGCTTTCCTGAGGCAAATGGCCTGTGCTTTTTTCTTGGATGCAGACGATCACTTTGTAAATCAAACAGATCGTTAGTTATATAAACAGAAGATGCGCATAAACTAAAAGCTAAAAATGCTAGTAGAAGTGAAGTTAAAGATTGCAAATTTCCAAATTGATGTGCTGCCAATAATGGAACAAATAACAATAAATTCTTTAGCCATTGATGAATCCTTAAAGCCTTTATCCAATCTAAAAACTCAAGCTTTGCTGGAGGAAAAATTTTGGATCCAGCTGCAAGCTGAGTTGCTTGAACTTGAACTGCGCTTTTTGCATTAACGATAATCGCTAAAGATGAGCAAGCCCAAATTTTTATATCAGCAACACTATTGCCCGCATAAGCAAAGCCTTTATGGCCAAATCTGTTTTTCAATGCTTCGCATTTTTTCTCACTGATTAAATTAGTATTTGCGTCACTTGCAATAACATCATCAAATAGACTCAAGTGTTCCGAAACATCTCGCGCAATAAGCTCATTTGCTCCTGTGCTAAGCACGATCTTCTTGCCCCTATCTCTCTCTTTTTTCAACCAATCAATAAGTTGAAGATTATATGGAAGTGATGTTACATCTAGTTCACTGATCTCAGCAACTTTAAATTTAAAAAAAGGAAGTCCTTTCAATAACCAGAATGGAAGTAAAAAAAGTAAAATTGGCCTCTTCCGAACGAGCGAAAGTATAGATTCATAGAGGGTATCTGTTAACGTAAGTGTGCCATCAAGATCAACAGCTATTATTTTACTTGAATCCATATTTAAACACTTTTCATTCCCGCTCAGTAGTATCGTCGATTATATTTTATTTTTTAATATCAGACACTTATTGCCACCTCACAGCACTTGTACAACTAATGTGCAACTTCACTACTACTTTGCACGTTTTTTTCACGCCTAAGTTTATAAGCCATAGCCTCTATCTTAGCTAGGCGTTTAGTTTCCTCGGAACTCAGTTCTCGACGCGGATTAACTATTTGAAAAAGGGTCTTATGAAATTTAGTTTATTTTTATTCAATAATTTAATTGAATAACAAGAGTCTAATTTTTAGCTTAAAACTTTGAGTTTTTTTAACTATTTTGCTTATTATCTCTCCACAAAAACCCTTCAAAACAATCGGTCTTTGAAAAATCATTATATGAAAATACTCTACTCCTTTTTTTAAAGGAACGTCCCAATCTTTTCCGTATAAAAATATACATGTTTGTTGTGGTTTGGCAGGAATAGCGATTTCAATGTCTCTATATAAGTATTTTTGTAGGGGGAATATTAGATCTTTTGGAATGCGCATATTTTCATAAATATTATTGATAAATCCGCTAAAGTTCCATTTTTCAATTATATAATTTTTATTTGAGCTATCAAAAAAATAGAAGTCTATAAGCGTTTTAATGCCCTCTCTATTAACTTGAAGCTGAAGCATGTGCTGTGTAAAATTTGGATATATTTTTTCATTGATTTCATATCCATATTTTTTAAGAGCAATGATAAGATCTTTTCTAAGATTAATGTCTACATAGATATCAATATCATCATCATTGGGTATGATCTCTCCGTCTCTTGTTATCCCCAATAGGGTACCAAAAAAAATAAAGTGCTCTATTTCTTTTAAAACCTTTGAAATATCTATTAGATTTTGAGCATTTAACTCTATGGGGACTGGGTTTTTCAAAATTTTTTTATAACCTATGGAATTTCAAAATGAATCTCAAGAGAAATTTTATTTAAAAAATATTTGACGGGTTACAAAAGCATCATCATGTTTGTATTTTGCAAAGCCCTGTCCACTGACTTCATATGAACATTTTAAGTTATTTGCATTAGCAATATCTGATATTGCTTTTGCAGAATAATACTCTCTGAAGTGAGTTTCAGTTACTTTTGGTAAGTTTTTATCATTCTCATTTCTATATTCAACCAGTAAAATATCTGAGTCATTCATTGCACTTGAAGTATTATTAAAAAACATTTGCAAAGATGTTTTATCAAGGGAATGAAGAAAAAATCTCGCATAAAAAGCTTTTGAATCCGTTATTTGCAAAATAGCTTTGGGAAACTGATCTTTTAAATCATGCTGATAAGCAATGAGATGATCGTTATTTTTAGCTTTTCTTGAGAGCAAAGCAATGGCCTCCTCACTTCTATCTAACGCAATAACATTTTTATTAAAGCTACTAAAAAAGATAGAGTCACGTCCGTTGCCAACTCCGCACTCAATTACATTAGATATATTTAATTCATTTATTTCTGAAATCGCAAAAACTGCAAATTGACTTGGAAGATTGTCTTTTAGATCAATTTTTTTTGAATAATAATCATCCCAATACGAAACTTCTTTATCTGTTATATAGGTCATAACTTTTCCTTCTTATAATAGCAATTATGGAGCATTATATTAAATTTATATTTTAATTAATATGTAATAGTTACTATATCTTTTAAAATCCTGATATAAATTCATAGCAATTACTCCCACTCAGTAACAACATGGTTTTTTTCCTGTTTAATATCAATTACTTAAGCAACCTCAGTAGCGTGTGTGTAACAAGTGTGTAAGTCTCAAACCACTCTGCACGTTTTTTCTACGCTTGCGTACCTATTCGATTTCAATAGTTTACGCTATCAGCACTTGCACAGTGTAAGACGAAGAACATGCTGAAACCAACACGTTCTTCTGTTCGTTTGTTCACTTGCTCTTTGTTGTCACTCGCCTACCAAAACGTGCTTGCTGCTCTATCACTGCATCTAACTCACCAAGTTCAACAGCATCACGTACTTTACGCAGTGTATCAGCTACCTCAGCTTCGCTCGCTAGCTCAATCGCATTTTTACCCTTAGCAAATTCCAAAGGCTTGCTGCCATAGCGCACTACTAGATTAACTTTGCCATCTGCACTAGCCATCCACCAACGCTTAACACGTTTAGCAACTTCGACTTTACGTTGATTACCATCTGCATCAGTTATCCACTTGTGCTGCGTTGGCGTGTAGTCCTTGTCTGTTGCAAGTAAGATTTACTCATCAATCTTTGCTACTAGCTTTCGACGACGCACAGCAATTGGATTGGTGTTAGCTAGTGGCTTAAATGCCACGAAATTCAGTGTATCAAGTACAGTCATATCAGCCTCCTTGTTAGCTCTAAGCATTGTGCTTTCAGAGTTTGGTGGCTGTCATTCGAAGATTATTCGTCTGTGTTCAGAAACTTATCTAGCTTAGAAACTGGAGGCTTAGATGCTGGTGCTGCGTCTCTACCAATGTTATACATTGCACGTTCAACCACAGCTAACTTCACGCTTTGCTTACTTGTAAGTCTGCTGTCGTCATTCAGCTTTTCATTACTTCGAGATGTAACTAAGCGAGGAAGCGAAACTATATCTGCGCTCAAGTCTCCACCTACTTCAAAGCTGATGTCTCTATCAAACCAAATGCGAAGACTACTGTCATAGTGCAGAATTTCTTGCAGTATCTCTAGCGCATCTTCACAGAGGCTTTCACTCTTGTTGTAGAACTTCCTTGCAGTAGAGTGCTTGCCTTTGCTGCTATAGCCTTCTGCGCGATTGTAGTTAAAGGTAGCTTGCTTCAGTTTCTCTTCGTATCGCTTTAAGTCACTTGGTTTGTCTTTAAGCTCACTACGCAGTTCAAGCTGTTCTTGCCATTCATATTCAAGCTGTGCGTACTCTTCTTCGTTTAACCACGTTTGCAACTGACGATTTCGCACGTTTTCTCCACGCTTAAGCTTTTCAGCTATAGCTTTTAACTTCGTTAAGCGTTTAGATTCTCCATTAGTTAAGTAGCTACGCGGATTGGTTTTTTCAATGCGTTCTTGCAGTAACCTAAGGAAGTTACTGCTTGATTACTTTTGATGCCCATAAAATTCATTCATGCATATGGCGATAATTTGGCACAGCTTTACTTTTGCAGCACGGCAACAAGATGCTGTCCTAGCATCCTCTGATATTTTATTTTGAAGTTTGCATCAATGCCGTAGTGTCTTGCGATTCCAAACTTTTCGTCTGAAAAGTAATATTGGAGGGTGTGCACCGTCATTATATTGTTGTGAGTTGGATCTTGGAATGCGCCTAGATAAGGGTATATCGGCGTCATTGACAGAAATAACCCTCCTTTTTTCAGCACTCGATAACATTCATTCATTAAGTAAATGAAAGGAACATTGCCAATTTCTGATTTATCGGAATATCGAGGGATGTGTTCCAGCAAATCATAAGCTGTCAAATAATCCAAAGAGTCATCATCAAAGGGGAGTTTTTCGAAACCTAAATGACATTTTAAAACGCTCTTTGAAGCATTTTCATAAAGATCAACTCCATATGATTTTCCTGCATTAAAGCGGTTCATTGGGTTTGGACCGCATCCTAAATCCACAGCAATCGTTTCAGTATTGTCGGTAAATGAGAATTCATCATGAACGCTCTGCAAGTCACCGTTAACAGCTTTTAAACGAGGACGGAATAGTTGAACAAAAAGAAATAAGGTAGGATTTTTTTGAATTAATGAACTGATAAATTTTTTCATTTTTCAACACGCCCTTTCGCTAGTGCACCTTTAAGCATGCCAGCAGTAAAGCCAAACTCTTTACACAAACGCTTTACTTCTTTCAGAGCATTAGCACGTTCGTTCTTCTTAGCTTCAACCATCTACTGCTGGATTGCTTCCATTTCAGCTTTCAGTTCGTCATAAGATTTCATCGCACACATCTGTCGTTAAATTAAAAATTTTAGTTTAACGGTTATTTCACGGATTGAAAAGCACGTTTTTTCTACGTCTGCTGTAGAGCAATGAATTATAGGGAAAGTATTTGAACAGCGTCTAACTATGCCAGTCAGTCACTGCGTCAATCAAACAAACAGCGACAAACCGTGCACTTTTGGCGTGTTTTCAACGCTTCTGTCTGTCGTCTTGTTGATTTGGTAACCACATACGAAACTGCCAATACTCACCTCGCTTGTAGATACAAGCTTCGTCAAATATTGCTATTTCGCCTTCAGCAAATTGCTGTTTTTTCAGTGCTAAATCTTAGTCTCCGAGTTACTACGAGTTTCAGTAGTCACACGTTTGTGCAACATTTTGTGTAACTGTATGAAAAAAGACTAAGGAAATCAACGTTTGATTTCTGATTGTGAAAGTAATGTGTAAGTCATAAATTCAATTAAATCAATGACTTACAGCAGAAAAACTACTCCCACTCAATAGTCGCTGATTTACAGAGCTTTATAGACAAAGGGCTACAAGCACGAAAATAAAAGCGTGTAACTTTCGTGTAACTCTTACCTTCTATTTTTGTTCTGCTCATTAAACCAATTTCTCTGTTGTATCAGTAACTTAGCGACTTGTAAGTTACAAACATTGTAACTGTAATGCTCTACTCCAAACATTCTTTTCTCAACTGAGTGTATATTTGCTTTAGCCTCTTTTATTAATTTACCTTACAAAAATGCTTTGATGAGATCGGACCTGCTGATGGTTAGAATGATCTTTCTACTCGCACAACTACAATAAGGTCCGGTTTTTCAACTGAGTTATTCAATTTAGACGCTAAAACATCAAGTTCAGAATCCCAATGACCCAAATACCTAACTTCGCTAAAAGTAGATTCAAAATATGGCTTAAGAGCTATAGCAAAAGAATCTCCAACAATCCATATTTTACTATTTATGTAAGGATTAGAATTAATCACTTTATTATTCATACCAAAATAGCGTGTCGATGAGAGGCTATCGTCCTTAATTCGAATTAATTTATATGCATGGTTAATTTCAGCAACCCATGCATCACCATTAGTTATAGAAGGTTCCTTAATTTGTGATATATCAATAAGATCGCCGGGTGTGGATTCTTCTAAAGAAAAATATGCGTCGGGTGCATCAAGTTCCAATTTTGATAAAAGATTTTTGAAAGCAATATATGCACCTTTAGCGTTCCAATGAGTGTCGGTTCTATAGTAAAGAAGGTCTTCAGACTTTTTAGCATTTTTTAAGTCTTCTGTTGGGTCGTAGATATGTAAATTAGCAATATCAGTCAATTCGTTTAGGAAAAAGTCTACATAACGAGTTGGCGACAGGGAGATTTCGGCAGGAAGTTTTTCGTAATAAATAGATGACTTGTTTGGGCCAACTAAAAAAGCTATTTGCGTATTAGATTTTTCAGCCACAATTGAAATTTCATTAAAAGTTCTTTTAAGATCATTGATTTCATTTATGCTAGGCTCAAATAAGAGCTGAGACTTTGCTACTGTATTATTGTATTGATTGCCTAAAAAAAGCCATTCATCCAAACCTTTATACCAACGATCTGATGAATCAGTACTATAAGTTATATAACTTCCAATCAATGAAAATATAAAGATACCTAAAATTGAGAATCGAAAAACGAGATTGCGAGAAAAATATGTTCGGCTTCTAAATGGTCCCTCAACAAACTTCCAACTAAACCAAGCCATCACCAATGAAGTTATACATAAAGCAATAAGAATAAGGTCAGAAGCATCTCCCAAAAGCCTATTCCTTGCAAAAGCAAGTAACGGTTGATGCCACAAATAAGCACTGTAGGAAACAAGTCCAATTCCCACAATAAATTTTAGGCTTAGTATTTTATGAATAAACGTTTTTGGAACAGCGCATAAAATCAATAAGCCTGTGCCAATTGTAGGTACCAAAGCATATAGACTTGGGAAAGGAGTAGTTTTATCAAAAGCAATAATTGAATAAACGATCAGACAAAAACCAAGCAGACTTAATGCTTGATTTAAGATATGCGATTTTAAGTGGGTGTTGTACTTGAGATAGAAAGCAGTAAAAACACCGATAAGTAACTCCCAACCTCTCGTTGGAAGTAAGAAGAATGCGGCCTTAGGAGAATTATAGGCACCCCATTGAGCGATTCCTAAACTAATAAAAATATGATCGATAATAAAATTAAGATCCACTTGATGCCTAATCTCCATGTAAGCATAAGAAAGATAGGAAAGAAAATATAGTACTGCTCTTCAACGGCCAGACTCCAAGTATGAAGTAATGGCTTCAACTCAGCAGCAGTATCGAAGTAGCCACTCTCTAACCAAAATAAAATATTGGAAGAGAATGTAGACACCGCAACCAAGCTTTGCCCAAAATCTTTGAGGTTACCTGGTGTTAGCCACAGCCAAGCAAACGGTAAGCAGGCAGCCATCACAAAAAATAAGGCTGGTAGAATTCTGCGAGCACGCCGTTCATAAAAATTAACGATACTGAATTTGCCTTCAGCCATCTCAGAGATGATAATTGTCGTAATCAAGTAACCACTAATCACAAAGAAAACATCTACGCCAACAAAACCACCACTAAACCACTCAAAACCAGCGTGAAATAAAATAACAGGTAAAACTGCCAATGCTCTCAAACCATCAATTTCTGCTCTATATTTCATAAATTAATTTTAACCATAAATTAAATGTATTGTTACTTATGAACTGCAGTAGTAGCAGAACTTTACAACAAAGACGAAGACAACTTTACAACAAGGAAAACATGCTAGGAATGGGGGTTGTAGGGCATGTTATTACTCCCACTCAATGAGTAATACTCTCTGAAACCCTTTATTTAAAGCGGTTTTAAAAAAGTTTGTATTAACTTTGTATAAGAGATATTTCATTTTCTATCCATTGTTGTATGAATATACCTATAACCTAGGTGTTTCATACAAAGTTTGTATCAGAAAATTATACATGTTTTGTTCACTGACTCACTGTGTCAGAAGATAAAATACTGCCCTGGTCTAACTGGTTTTTCTTGGTTGATTC
>Ga0209630_10000833_pt1 | contig 34890 bp, 40 predicted proteins | sample COG_01_FD_184745 | JGI IMG/M metagenome (GOLD analysis project Ga0209630, IMG submission 184745) | Pelagic Microbial community sample from North Sea - COGITO 998_met_01 (SPAdes) (version 2) | ecosystem: Environmental > Aquatic > Marine > Neritic zone/Coastal water | place: Helgoland, sampling...
TATCAATGTCTTCTGATGTCAAAGGATCAGTAAAAAGTTTTACTTTTGGTATGTCGTCTTTTGAATAAGGTACAATAAAATCAGGGTTATGCCAACGTAAAATATTGTTTGGCGGGATGCAGTAATTACCATCTTCTAACTCTATGAAATGAAAACATTTACTATCTTGATCATTTGCGTAACCAATATTTAATTCATTTAAATCTCCTTCGTAATCATCGATAGTAAAAATATACTTGCCGCTTCTCCATTTATTGTCTCGGCATAAAACGTCAACTCTTTTGTTTTGCAGAAACCCAAATGTAGTTACAGCTATATCGTTGTCTTGGCAATCCCAAGTCTGTAGAACAGACAACCTTTTTTCTTCATTATCAGAAATTTTATCATACTCTTCTTTGTGACAAAAAGCAGAAAGAGGCATCATCCAAAATATAGCGCCAAAGCTAGATTGAAAATGAAAATGCATAGGTCTATTAATCATAGATTTGCATCCAAAAATATAACCTTCTGTCAGACCTTCATCTTTGGGTCCGAATATGTATTTATTACGTATAAAGCATTGAATATATGGTGTGTTTGCGTTTAATTGAGCCATTTTAATCTCCTTTTAAAAATTGTTTTTTTATTCGAGTTAGATCTTCTAATATTTCTGTGTAAGCATCAACAAAAGCGTTGTCTTCATTTGTCATAATTACTTCTATTTCGCTTATGTAGGTTTTATATTTATCTATTGCTTGGTTTATTAATTTGTAAGTTTTTTGGGGTTTAGTTCTTTCGAATTCTGAAATATTCATATTTTTTTGTAAATAAAAAATTTGTTCCACTCTTCTCTAATTTTTATTGTTTTATCTGGTAAAATTGGCAAGGGGATAGGTGCTGTTTTGATTTCGGTTTTTTTTACACTTAAAAAAGGGTATATGTCTTTTTTCTTTTGATTACAAAACTTGCAGGAAAGTGTGATGTTTTCTATTTCTTTTGTTCCTCCTTTACATTTTGGGTAAATGTGTTCTATTGTCAAGTCTTTTTTATCGTATCTTTCAAAGCATATTTGACAAGTATTATTGAAAATAATAGCTAATTTTTTTAAGCTCATTTTGTTTGGGTATTTTGTTTTAAAGTCAAAGAATGTTTTCTTTTTCAATACGGCAATAGTTGGAAGAAGCCAAATTTTATCTTTTGAAGTAAGAAAAGGTTGATCATCGTAAAAATAAATACCTTCATTTTTAAACCATTCGTTATTATTTTCAATTAAATTGCTTTGAGAGTCAAAACATTTAATAGAATTCTTTAATAAATGCAAAAAAGCTGTTTTTCCTGTTAAGAAACAATGCGGCAAAAAAGCTGCATCAAGCAGTAATGTTGTTATTTTTTCTGCATTTTTTGCCATAACTGTAAGTATACTTTATTTTTAAGATTAGGCAATAAAAAACTTGAAATGATTTCATTTAAGTGTAAAATATATAACATATGAATAAATTAGTCTTATCATTATTAAGCGTTATTGCTTCAGTTAGTATCGTAGCTGAAGGAGAATCTAAGCTCAAAGCGAGCGTAAACGCAGGTTATACCTCTAACTATATCGTTAACGGACTGGCAAAAACTGGCTCTCAGGCGTTTGCTGGCGTCGATATTAGTACTGAATACCATGGCGTCAACACTTATGTTGGGGCTACTGTATTAGATGCTGGAACTGGGCTAGATGAGCTGCATGCTAATGTAGGCGTAGGAAAAAGCGTAAATTTGTTTGAAACTTTTTCTTTAAAAGTTGATGCTCAAATTTTTCAACATCAAGTTGCAGTAGGTGCAAATTCCACAGAAGGAAGACTTACCCTTAGTTTAGATAACAAATATATCACTCCTTACGTAGTGGGAACTTATGATTTGGATGTAGCAAATCGTGGGTATTCACAAAGAGGTTATATTGTCGGTTTAAAAAGACAGTTTGATGTTTTTAGTCTTTTTACTTTAACTCCATCTGTTGAATACGGACAGATGACTGATTATGAAACTGCTAGTGTAAAAATCGACGCTTCTAAGGTTCTTTGGGATAATTTAGAAGTTTTTGGTCAAGTAGGTTGGTTTGACAACAATTTTGATGTTGTTAATTACAATTTCGCAACAGAGCAGTTTGTCGGGGATGTAGCTGCTTCTGCCGGTGTTAGATGGAATTTCTAATAGAAGTAAAATAACAAAATTATAAAGCAGTCGCTGCGTAGCAGAGGCTGCTTTTTTTATTCTGTTTTTAGTTTGTTAAGTGTAAATAATATTGCATGTCAGGGTCTAATAAATTTAAAATAGGGTTTGGGGATTTGGATAATTTTTTAAAAGTCGCTCCAATAGTGGGTTTGGCTGTTTTGGCTTATTTGCAAACGTTATTTCCAAGTAAAGTGGAGTTTGATAAGTTAGAGCAGCATCTTATTCAGATGGATAAAAAAATAACAGAAATATCTGTTTTGCAGCAGACCACATCAAATAATGCTGTTAGAATAACAAATATAGAAGATAGAGTTCGTCAAGTGGAGATTAATTTAGCACGAAAATTATCAGAAAATGAATAAAAAATGAAAGACCCTATAGGAGACACTACTAATTTTGGCATCAACCTTAAGTGGTTGTTACAGCTTATTCTAGTTTCAGCAGCTGCTGTATGGGGTTATTTTCAATTAGTAGCTAAGATTTCTCAGGCTGAAATAGATATACTTAGAATGAAAGATGATATACACATGAACTCTAATTTTAGAGTTAGATGGCCTTTAGGTGAAATAGGGGCGTTGCCTGATGACGCAGAGCAAAATCTTCGATTAAAATATATAGAAGCGGATATTCAAATACTTGAATTAAGAGTGGATGACTTAAGAATAAATAATTCATATTTAAATAAAAATTAAACTATATGTTTCCATTTTAAAAATTGGAATAATAAAAAACTAAAAGCCCCGGTAGATAAAGTCCATTTAGTGAAACTTTGAGGTGTTAAAACTTGTTTTTCTGTAGCTTCTCCTCCGTCAATTGAACGAATAAACCTATTCTCTCTTTCTGCTTTTTCAGGTAAAGTTATTTTTTCTCCAGAACTTCTATATTTTTTTATAGTAGCACAAGAGCAAAACACGCATGACACCATTATTAATATAAAATATTTCATTAGGATTTAACTACGGAACTGCCAAAATAAAAACCCACTATAGCCGTCAAAGTTTGCCTTACTTCTGGTATCATTAAATAACCATCTACTCTTACAAAGTAATTTTCTGTTCCCCCTCCAAATAAACCAAATAAAAATGATTTTTTGGTTTCAGTTATTTGTACGTAAAGAGGTTCATTCAAAAGAGCTAAGAAAAAAGGAGCAATAATAACTCCAAATAAAGTAGATATGACTATTAATCTTCTTACCCATTTGCCACCATCGACAGAAACTCTTTGTACCGCTGCGTTATGAGCATCTTCGTTAGCCTTCTGCACATTAAGGGCCATTTTTAGCATTTCTGCTTTTTCTTTGGCTCTTTGAGCCATAAATTTAAACACAAAGCCTGAAAGGCTCCCTATGGCCATGGAGATTAATTCTGGCGGTATCATTAATATAGTTTACACTAAATACCTTACTTAGGGTATTATGTATAGAAATCAGTATTACTATTTCATTATTAATCCTTGCAAAACGCTGCAATTGTATATTTAAATGGGTTTCCTTCGATATTTTTAACTAACTCAAGCATGTATGCTGCAATTTCACGAATTTCTTTTTGAGCGTCAGGTTTATTTCTTAAGCCAAGAAAATGACCAAATGATCTCCAGTTAAACATTACGTCTGCACATATTTGCGAATTATATCCTTTAAAAAATCTAGCAGACTCTTTTATTCTTTTTCTTCCGATGGATTTTTCTAAATCTCTAATTACTTCATGATAAAGTTTATTTCCAGCTTCTGAATGCTCTTTTAATTTATTTTGCCAATTTTCGGGCCAATCATCTGGTATTAAGAATTTATCTTCTTTAATTTCTTTATACCTAGCACTCTCTCCATTAATAGAAACACCAATTCGATGTTTAAGTAAATGAATATGACTAGCAATATCAGTGTCCACAAGAAAATGAATAGCAGACTTTTCAAAAGGAGTATGATGGCCATCCCTAGCCAGCATAGCAAGCAATTTATCAATTCTTTTAATTTTTTCATCTGTTAGTTCTCTTGTTGTAGATGTCCATGCTGAACATGCGTGTACGGCATCGTTTCCATAATAACCAATTAATTCAATTTTGTTGTTCATTTGTTTTTTGTTTGTATTTAACTCATTCATTATTGCAATTCTTTCTTCTTCTGTATATTTAATCCAATTAAAAAGGTGTTCTCTTGTTCTTCCACAAGATTTACATATATCATTTTCAAATTTGCAATAACTATTACATGGCGATGATATCACAAATTATCGTTTCTTTTTAATTTTAAGGCCATAATTCAAATTAAGCCATGCTGTTTGGATAAAAGCTTTGTCTTTTGTAAGTTTAAGCTTCTCCTTCATATATTTCTGTGTCCATCTAGTCCATTTTTTGTTATCTTCTAATGTATAAGAATATTTTTTTCTCCAATTAGGTAATTTATTATCTTGTAGGTCTTCATATTTGAAATTTAAATTAGCAATTTTAAATTGTTTATCGATTATTTTTTTTAAATGATTCTCTTTCATTTCGCTAATTCCTTCCTGTTGACCCAAAACCCCCGCTTGATCTAACTGAATCGCTTAAATCATTAACTTCTTTCCAAGAAGCTTTATGACATTTTTCGATAATTAATTGTGCAATACGATCACCTAAGTTAGCTTTAAATGTTTCGCTCCCTGTGTTTAATAAAATTACTCCAATATCTCCTCTATAATCCGAATCAATAACTCCTGCTAACACATCTAAGCCTTTTTTATAAGATAAACCAGAACGAGGCGCAACTCTTCCGTAATAACTTTCAGGTATAGAAACAGCTATATTGGTTTTAATTAGACCTCTCTGCCCCGGCTCAATAATCATTTCTTCTGCAGCGTACAAATCATATCCTGCAGCGTATGGACTTCCTTGAGTTGGTATAACTCCATTTTTTGATAATTTTTTAATTTGTATTTCCATATTAATCATTTTTTAAAATAGATAATATTATTCTTGCCTCTTTAGCTGGTATATCTGAATAACAAGACCAAGATTTTGTTTCTTTGTTTTTGTATTCATCTTCTCTGTAAAGGCGTCTTAAGTATTCAATGAAATCTTCGAAAGATTCTATGCCTTTTTTAATAGCTGTTTTTTCAAGCATTGTTTGAGAAGATGGTAGTGAAGCTTCTTTTTCTGTTTTAGTAGTAGGCAGACTTACTGTATCTTTCATATCACATATTTCATCAAAACCTACAATATGGATATTTAAAAAACTACGGACACATCTTACGAAAGCTCTATTCGCAGCTATAGTTTCTAAAAATTTTTGAGCAAAACTATTAGTGTTGTAAATTGTTGCACTAGCAATATCTTCAAAATGAACTTCTTCGTCGTTTGATTCAAAATTAGGAATCCAGTCTATTCCGCACTTTACTGCAACATGATCTATGTTACATTTAATTACATCGTGTTTTACGTTTTTAAAACCTCTTAACTTAGCTAACTCTTTGATCCCAGATAATTTAATTAATAATTGTGAATCGTTTAACCCTTCAGTAGACTTGGGCATGGGTTTTTTTCGTGTTTCGAACCAAGTTTTGTTAGGGTAAAGGTGCTCTGAAGAAACCATTGTTCTCCAATCAATACTGCCGTCTTCATTATATGCATAATCAATGCCGTCTATTAGACCCAATTCATTTCTTTTTTGTGGGAAGCTCATCGTAAATCTTAAAATAATCTAGTTCTTCTTCGAATTCTTTATTCAAGATAACATTATTGCCGTTACTGTCAAGGGGTTTTTCCTGCAAAAAAGAAGCTTTTGATGAGTATTTTTTACCTTTAGAAAAGATTATTTTAGAGCTTTCAAACTTTGATGTTTCTTTAATGTTTTCAATTTCTTCTAAGCGTAAATCTTCATTATAATCTGCTTTTATATCCCAATCTAGAAACTTAAATCTAAAATCATTTATTTTGTCTTTATCTGCACAGTAAATTTTAATTTTCAAACCTAAAGATTGACAAGCTTTTAAGAACGTTTCTGAAATTTTATCGCTTACCATTATTGTTAAGCTTAAGATGCTGCTTTTGAAGTTTTTCAAAAGCCCTGTATGAAGGTCTTGATCAGTTATAATATTTACTTTTTTATTAGACATCCAGTATTGAAAAATATCCATTTTTAAGTTATCTATTAAATCTAATCTTAGATTTATAGAAGAGCCTGCTAAAAAGTCTTTTTGGCTTGTAAAATCAGGAACAATTTCAACTATTTTTTGGTTATAGTTTTGGCCAATATGTAAAAGTTTGTATTTTTTTAAATCATTTTTTATGTTTAAGCTTTTTAGGATGTTAGATGCAATCTCATATGGGTTTATAGCATTAATTGTTTTTGGTGTTTCTTTTAGTTGATTGAAAGAAGGTTTATTTCCATATCTTGAAGACTCAATAATTGTTTGGTTGCTTTTGTTCCAGATTGGCGCTGTGTTTTTAGGATCAAAAACAGAATAAAGTCCTATACTTTTTTTGTTTAATACTGAAGCCGTATGAAGAGAATAGTTTTCATTAGCTATTAAGAGTTCACTTTTAGATATTAAATAAGCTTCTTGCTTTTTGTTTAGTTTTATAAAGCATTTGTCTCCGGCGATTTTATAGGAATTATCACTAGCGAATTGAAAAACTTGTATTTTGTTTTGTTTTAAATATTTAGATATAATATTAAGAACATCTTCATAAAAATCGTAAGTCCCGAATGGATATCTGCATCTTGTGTCAAAAATTATAAATTTTTCGCTTTCTATGGGAAAGAAAAAGCGGTCAATAAATGGTTTGGATATTTTTACTGCGCAATCAAGCGCTAGTTTTTCAGTCAGATTCATAAATTTCGTATTGAATTTTATCGTTGCTGTTTCTAGAAAAATTATTGTTTATAGATAAGTGTGGGGCGAAAACAATATCAAACACTTTAGGTTGATCTGTTTTACCTTCAAAAACTAAAGGATCTGTAATTTTATCAGAAAAATGCATGACTTTTTCAACGCATGGATGAGAGTCAATTAAATCAAAATTAGCGGCATCTGTAAAAAAATATATTTTATGATCAGGATATTGCTTTTTGATTGATGGTAATATTGATGTTGAAATAATAATTTCTTCTTCATGCCTTGGCTGAATAAAAGCTATTCTTTTTTCATTTGGGGTTTTTGCAAATTCTTCTTTTAATAATTTTATTTCTTCTTCTTGTTTTTCGGTTAGTGCAACCTTTTTAAAGTAAGTTAAAACTGCAGGGCGCTTAAGATCTGTTTTAAGCCTTTTGATCCAATTTTTAACTCCATGCTCGTCTATTCTGTTTAGAATATTAACATACAGGCTTTCTACCCATTCTTTATCCTCTAAAGAGTGGTCAGGTTCAAAATTAATATCTATATTCTTTTTAGGCTCTTCTAGATCTTCATTTACTTCAGGTAAACTATCAAATAGGTTTTCAAAATATTTACCTATCGTTTCTATGCTGTAATTATCTACGACATATTTTCTTGCTTTTTTACCTATTTTGCGCTTTTTCTTTTCATCCATTAAATAAACTTTTTCTAGTTGATTTGAAATGGATTCTGGAGATGTTGACGCTTTAATAAATTGTGTTCCGGGTTCTCTATATTCTGCCCAATCAAGTGATAATCCACCGCTTTCTTCTGTGCAACAATCTTCTCCGCAACTATAGCTAGTGACTAAAGTTATTAATTCCGTTAGTTTAGCTTCTTGAATTGGTATTTCTTGACCACCGGATGTAAATGGGTGGCAGTAAACGTCCATCAAATTATAAATTTCATTTAACTGTTTTTCGTCAATACCGTTTTTTATATTTGCTGTTTCGCTGGAATTTGGATGTTCACAAAAATCGCATTTAATATTTTGCCCGGTAAAAGGTTTTACATGGTAACGAAAACAATTTTTACAACGATATGTTGTTAAGACAAGATTATTATCTATTCCTTTTTCTTTAATAAGGTCAGGTATATTCCATCCTTCGCTCCAATGAGTGTGAAGTAATAATTTAGCTTTTGATTTAGGGTGTTTTTCAATGAAAAGCTTAAAGCCATCTAAAAGATTAGGTACTGACTTTCTTAGTTGGTTTCTAAATACAAAACCTATAATGAAATTATTTTCAGTGTGGAAGTATTTTCTTAATTTTAGTCTTAAGTCTTCTGGAATTTTAAAAAAGTTTTTTGTATCAAGGGACCCGTGTACAGTTTTTACATGTTTATGCCCTAATTTATGCAAAGCTTTTTCAGCGAAAGAAGACCAAACAAAATAGTTTTTAATTTTTGGGGCCGCTTCTACAGCATCTTTTAGTATAGGTAGACTATCTAAAGTTGTATGAACAATGCAGTTGACTTTGTTCCACCAATATTTATCAAAAAAGTTTCTAAACGCCCAAACATCTTCAATACCTAAATAAATATCAGGTTTAAACTCTTTTATAGCTTTATCTATTGTTTCGCAGCCATAACCTGCACCATTTTTTCTTATTTCATCAGTAAGTATTTCTTTTTGGGTTTGCGGGTCATCAGGTAATGTTCCGTAATTTTCCCATGGAGTATATTTTAATTTTTCATCGCTCCAAGCAAATCCATTGCTTAATTCAATGATTTCATATTTACCTGTTTTATATAAATACTTTAACAGGTTTTTTTTATGCTTGCCGAAACCGGTAAACATTTTGCAAAAATTGCTATGGATTAATATTTTTTTCTTTTTCATTTATTACTGACTTTATTAATAGTAAAATAAATTATATTAGTATTGATACCTTGAAATACATCTAGTGTATTGATAAGATGAAATACTCTATATTAAAATTTTTTACATTAAATTATTGCTTCAGAAATCATATTCTTCTTCAGTTTCGTTTTTAGGCGCGTTTTCAGTTTTTTGTGGGTTTGGTCCTGTTTTTGGTGAAGGTCTTTCTTTTTGATATTTTTTCTGCTCTTCTAACCTATAATCATCAAGAATAGAAAAATATTTATTAATTAGAGAAGTTAATCTGATTGCTTCACCGGGATCGAAAGGGATTTTAAATGTATCAGAACCATTACGCACAAAGCTCATGCCAAAAGCTTGACATTCAACTGCGAAATCTCCTTTACCTCTCGTTTTTTTGTAAGGAGTTAGTCTGATTTGGGTTTTTGAAGAAAAATTATGAAAAGTAGAATAAGGAATTGAACTAGTGAATGTGTTAATGATTTCACCTAATTCAAACTCATTAAATTTTAAAGCAATTGTTTTTGATGGGTCGTTTCTGCTACCAGCAAATGAGCCTGTTCTTTTTTCGTTATTCCAAGAATGCTGCAAAACGCAATTAGCATAGAATTCTGGCTCTTTGCCGGGGCGCGTAGAAATCTGGAAGCTCATTGCGCATCCAGTATTTTTAGGGTTTGGCTTATAAATCTGTAAATTCATATCGCATGATTATAAAAATCAAATGCAATATTTCCACAAAAAAAAAGAGCCTCTTTTGAGGCTCTTTGAATTATTCTCCTATGTAATAAAATATCGTTTTTGCTGTAGCAACAGTAATGTTGGTGCTTATTTTAAGAGGCACCGTAAAGCTGATCGGAGCGGAAATAGCAATGGCTTCTCCTTCAGCTGTAAATCCAGCGTTAGCAGCAACAACGTAAATATTTTTATTAGACGGACAGGTAATTGATGTTCCTGTATTAAAAGTGCAGAAAGGTGTATCTAGTTTCATTTGTATATTTTACACTTATTGTGCTGCTTTTAGAAGTGTTGCTAACTTATCTTTTGGCGTATCTATTCCACCTATAGCTGTAAACAAAGATAGCCCTTTTTTAGCGCCTTTATAAATCCCTTGGTGAACCGTGCTGTTAGTTTTTAAAGTTCTGTTTAGTTGATTAAATGCGCTATCAAGATATTCTTGAGGGATATTGTCTAAAGTATCTTCATCTCCGATAGCTACAGATGCTGCTACATTACCTGTAGATAGCTCTAATTCTCCACATAAAACGTTTCTTTTTAAATTCTCTCTAACGGCTTTAGAGATAGCAGACTCGCTTTCTGTGTCGTTTATGTTCGTTGCCCCAAAAACCATTATTCCTGAATCTAATACTGTTCTAAAGTCATTGCTGTCAAATGTGCTGAATTCACTGTTTTTTGTAATAATATTATTAAATAGGTGGAATAAAGAACAAATGTTAGCGTTAGCAACTTGCCAAAACTTCTTAATTGATAATTTAGGGTATAGTCCGTTAATTTTTTCATTATCTAGAATAATTAATGGAGAAACAGTTCCGTTTTCTGCTAACTCGCAAGCTTCTTTAAGTGTGTCGTGTGCATTTTGGCTCACTTTTTTCCCTTCAGAAAGCTTAGGTAAAGCTAATATCAAACCAACATGAGGGGAAGTAGCTTTAATTGTTTCTTGATATTCTTTAACAGTTTTAACTAATTCAGAACATACTCCTGCACCTGTTCCTCCTCCAGCCCCAACCGTAACAAAAATTCTATCAATATCTGTCCCTACAGACTCTTTTATAAAATCAACTACATCTTCTTTGTTATCTATAAAAGCTTGTTTAGCTATGTTTCGATTTTTGCCAGCGCCTTGTTGTTCTCCAAATTTTAATTTCTTTTTTACATTAATAGCTGCTAAGTCTTGATCTGCCGTATTTATAACTCCAACTCTAGCGTAACCGATACTTGCAAAAGTTTCTGCTAATTTACCTCCTCCTTGACCCGCTCCGATAAAACCAAACTTAAAACCTACAGCATCTTTATCTTTAAGCTGTTCTTTTTTTTCTTCTGCTGCTTCTGGTATGTCAGGCATAGCAAAATCAAACGTATCATTAGCTTGATTTTCTTCGTTTTCTTCTGATCCTGTATTGTAAATGGGGTTAAAATCACTCATATTTTTAAATGCTTAATTCTTATGTATTATATTACACAAATATTATCTTTTTTTACACCTATTTTTATTTGTAGGGTTTTTGGTTCGCTTAATATCTTCTCAGCCACAAGAGTTTGTATTTCTCTTTGTATGGTTTTTAATACTTGTCTGGCTCCAAAATTGTTGAATTGTATTTTGCTGTAAATAAAATCACAAAGATCTTTAGAAAAAACAGTTCCTATTTTTTTGGAAACTAATTCTTTCTTAAATTCTTCAAGTTGTTTTGTGATTATAATTTTTATTTCTTTTTCTTTTAGCAAATTAAATGGTATGATTTCATCTGTTCTGTTTAATAGGTCTGGTGGGAAATATTTTTTAACAGAGCTTATGATGTCGTTAGAGGAGTTATTTTCATCTTTATTGAATCCGATATTCACAGAAGTTGCAACATCTGCTCCTATATTTGTTGTCATTATAATAATAGTATTAGAAAAATCAACCGTACTACCTGAAGAGTCAGAGATCTTTCCTTCTTCTAATATTTGCTGAAGTGCAAATAGAACGTCTTGGTGCGCTTTTTGGATTTCATCAAAGAGTATTAATGAATATGGATTTCTTTTAACTTTTTCTGTCAAAACGCCTCCTTTGTCATAACCAATATATCCCGGATTAGATCCTATTAATTTATTAACTGCTGTTTTGTCAGTGTATTCTGATAAATCAAAAGATATAAAATTGTTTTTGTTAACAAATAATGTTTCTGCTATAATTTTAGCAGTTATTGTTTTGCCTACGCCTGTAGCCCCAGCAAATAGCATTGAAGCTATCGGTTTGTTTTCTTTTCTGAATCCTGCTTTAGCTCTCAATAAACATTTATAAATCTTAACTATCTGTTCGTCCTGCCCTATAATTTCAGTTTGCAATTTATTTCTTAAAGTTTTAATTTTTTCAGAATCTTGCTTTTTGAGTTCTGCTATAGGGATGTTTGTTTTATCAGAAACCACTTCTAATATGTCTGAGTTTTTAATTCTATACTTTTTGTCTTTCCATTTATTAAATAGTTTTTCTGTAGCTTTTTGGTATTTAGTTATGCTATCATTAATTTTCTTGTGAAAATCTTTTTCATACATTTGATCTTCTTTAGTAGTTAAGTCTTTAATTTTATTTTCGAGTTTTACCATCTCTGCGCTTTTTGTGAAGTTTTTCAGCTTAACTTTCGCTCCAACTTGATCAATTATATCTAAAGCTTTATCTGGAAATCTTCCTTCTATGTATTTATCAGCTACACTGATTGTAAAACGAATCATTTCGTCGGAAAATTGCATGTAATGGAAAGCTTCATAAGAGCTTTTAATATTTTTTAGTAAAGTAAAAACTTGTTTCTTTGTCGGCTCTTCTAGTTTAATGCTTTGGAATCTTCGCGATAAAGCAGGGTCTTTAGCTATTGTTTTTTTGTGTTCGTCAAAAGTAGTCGCTCCAATACAGGTAATTTCTCCTCTAGTTAGATAAGGTTTTAAAATGTTAGCTACGTCCATACCGTTCTCTGGATTGCCAGCGCCAATGATAGTATGAATTTCATCAATAAACAAAATTACAAAAGGATCGTCAGAAACTTCTTGTATGATATTTTTAATTTTTTCTTCAAATTCCCCTCTGTATTTGCAGCCAGCAATAATCATAGCAACATCTAAATTATAAATGTTTTTCATAAGTAAAAAATCTGAAGATTCTCCTTCTACAATTGCTTGAGCCAAAGATTCAACTAAAGCTGTTTTACCTACTCCAGCTTCACCTATAATTAAAGGATTGCTTTTGGTTTTCCTGCACAACACTTCAGATATTTTTTTAATTAAATCTCTATTTAAATGTAAAGAATTAATTTTTCCTTGTATGACTTGGGTATTTAAATTAGTAGCATAAGAATTTAAGAATTTATATTTCTTAGGATTAAATTCGTTAGGGTTTTCTTTTGTTTTCTCGTTTTCTTCCTGCATGGAAGAAGGCAGCAAATCGTCTTCTTCTAATTTGTTTTCTACATAATCTAGTATTTTATCATAGTCAATATCAAAACCATTTATAAGCTGCCGTAATGAATGATCGGGCTCTTCGAAGAGGCTTAAGAAAATATGTTCTAATCCTATATATTTATGATCGTGTTTAGTGGATAGTTTTTTAGCCAGCCTGAAAAGCTTTTTTGTTTCAGCGCTTGCAAGTATTTGTTTGCTTCTAGATCTTTCTTTATCACTAATTTTTTTGAGGATTGCATTTGCCTCATTAAACATATCTGCAATGTTAACTTCAAAAAAATCAAAAGCTTCTGTTATCTGGTTATAGTTGAATTCAAAAAAACTTAAAAATATATGTAAGTGATTTATTTTAAAGCTGTTTGATTCTTCAGCCGTTTTATGAGCTAATTTAACTAATTTCTGAGCGCGAGGTGTTAGGTTTAAATTTCTCATTTCAAATCGGAAAGCTTCATGAAAATTCTGTCATTCTGTATTGTCATTTTTTCTAACCAAACTATATCATCTCCTTTCCTTCCTGTAAAGACAACTATATCTCCTTTTTCTGGTATTTGATTTCCGTTGTTAATGTAATTAGAAAGATTTTTGCCTCTTTTTGTGTCCATAAATAAAGCGCTTGTTCTTCCAGCTTCATCTTTCATTTGGAATTTATAAAAAACGCTATTATCTTTGCGAGTCTTGCCTTTATAAACATCTTCGACTTCGCTAACAATTTTAACCTTATCCCCAGAAAATACAGACATTAATTCTAAACAATCAGTAAAAGTATCTTCATTTTGATTAAAAACAGTTTTTAGTTTAGTTGATGGAGTGTAGCCTAACAAATTGTTTTCATAAACCCAATTGGCAAAATTTTCATATTTTTTATTTTGCTCGTATATTTTCTTATAGTTAGTATATTTCCTGACAAAAGTTGCGTACCTTTTTTCTGTCATAAAAGGTCTGCCGTCATCTCTTTTTGTCTTTTTAATTTTACCGCACTCGTAAACAATATTTAAAATATCGTAATCATAATCTTTACCTACTTGGCAAGCGAAGCTTTTTTCTTTATCTGTTAATACGTTAAATGCTTGAGCTTCTAGCACTAATCTAGTTCTATTTGTTTTATAAGAGCTAAGTGTTCCAGCTTGAATAAGGGCAGATAGTAATCCTATATTTATTCCTGCTTGTTTAGCTGATATAAAAATATCAAATTTAGTTGGAGTTTCTGATTCTCTAAAATTTTGCAAAGCTTCTAAGGATTTTTCAGATACGCCTTTAACAGCATTTAACCCGAATCTTATGTCGTCACCTTCAATAGAAAAATCTATTTCAGATTTAGCTAGATCGGGAGCTAGTAACTTCATGTCAAAAAACTGCAACTCTTGAGATATTTTACTTATTTCAGTATGCGAATCGGGTTCGTATTTGGAAAGCTTTAATAAAGACAAGAAAAATTGTTTAGGATACTTGAATTTTAAATACGCAGTCCATGCTGCTAATATTGCATAAGAAATACTATGTGATTTATTAAAACTGTAATTGGCAGAATCTTCAGCTACTTTCCATAAAACATCACCAATTTTAGGGTCTAATTTTCGTTCTTCTATTTTATCTTTAATTTTTTGTTTCCATGCTGGTATTTGGTCTACTTTCTTTTTGCCAACAATTCTTCTTAATTGTTCTGATTCATCTAATGTAAATCCTATTCTAACAGCCATTTTCATTAACTGCTCTTGATAAAGTGGAATACCTCCAGTATAAGAAAGCTCTTCTTCAAAAAAATCATGAACAATTTGTGATTCGTTTGAATCTGAATAAGAAGCATACTGGTCAGCAAAGTCAAGTGCTCCCGGTCTAGCAATTGCTACAACGGCGCTTAATTGTTCTAAGTTTTTAGGTTTAACTTTTTTACAAACTCTAAAATTTGTATCAGCTTCTATTTGAAATAATCCTTGAGGCGTTTTAAGGTCTTTTAAATTTTCATATATAGAAGGGTCATCTACTTTTAGGCTACTTGTTTCTATTCCTAACTGTTTACAAGTTTCGTTAACAACTGTTAAAGTTCTTAATCCCAGCACATCAAATTTAACCATTAACTCAGCTACATAATTCATGTCGTAGCCGCTAACAAGATCTCCATCACCTGTTTTCTGTATTGGACAAACTTCTTCAATGTCATAAAACGAGATTGCAATGCCAGAAGGATGAACACCTGTATTTTTATTAAGGCCTTCGATTTTTCTTGCTATTTTAAATATATTTACATTTGCAGATTCTTGCACCCATTCTTTAAATTTATCATTTTGTAAATACGCGTCTTTTAAAGGTAAAACTTTACCGAAGTTTTTAGGTATATTATCGCTAACTTCATTTACTTCAGATTCAGAGTATTCTCCTACGATTTTGCCGCATTCTTTAATGCATAATTTTCCAGAAAGAGTATTTAATGTTAAAATTTTAGAAGTTTTACCTTTATGTTTTTCTTCAATATATTTTATAACTTCAGGTCTTCTGTCATAGCTGATATCATTATCAACATCAGGCAATAATGACCCCTCTAAATAAGTTATTCCGTCTTTTTTAATTTTTTTAGCTCTAGATTTACTGACAAATCTTTCAAAAAATAAACCATATTTGATTGGGTCAACTTTAGTCACCCCAATTAAAAATAAAATCAACGACCCAGCAGCACTTCCTCTACCGGGACCAGTTGGAATATTGTTTTGATGGCAGTAATTCAGGACATCCCAATTTAAAAGAATATAATCTACAAACTCTAGCTCTCTAAATATATCAAGTTCCATTTTCATTCTATCTTGATATTCTTTAGATTCAGATTGAAAAGTTGTTAATTTGCTAGAGCATAAAGCTTTTAAGAAAGTAAAATTATCACAATCTTCTGCGATATTTAATTCTTTATAGTATTTATTTTGTATTTTAATCTGAGGCAATCTTACCCCCGGTAAAACAGCATTTTCATATGGTTTTATGTCTTCTAAAAAGTTCATATATCTATTTGCCAGATTTGTTTTTTGAATATTTCAAAATTCATTCGCACATCATACAATGAATCATGGAGCTTGTCTTCATCAAAATCAATTTTGTATTGCTTTAATTGAGCTTTGATGCTGGTTCTCATTCTTTTTTCTCTGAAATCGTTTAATTTGTATTGCCAGTAAATAAGTTCTAAGTCTTTGGGAGGTTGCAAATCTTTTTTGATGGCTTTAGCTATGCAGTTAGTATCATATATTCTAGATATATAAGAGTAATCAGGTTTAATACCTAAATATTTACAGTATATTCTGTGTATATATACATCAAAACCTAAAAGATTCTGGCCTATTATAATGTAATCTTTGTCATAAATATACTTATGAAAATTTAATAAATGATCTTTAGGGTCTTTTGCCAACTTTTTGTATTTAGCGTCATTGAATTTAGTTATTTTTCTGGCTTCAGGTGAAAGTTTCAAGTCGGGCCAATGAATATAGCAATCTTGCTCTTTTATAATCTTGTTTCCTTCTGCAATGATATAGCTAAGTTGCCATGGCTTATTGTCGGAGCTAGTTAGATTAAGGCTGCAAGTTTCAAAATCAAAGCAAATATATTTTTGTTTTTTATTGTAACGTAACATGATTAAAGGAATCTGGATGTAAGTTGTAAGTTATTTCTTCTCCGCATTTAATTTTTTTATTAGCAATAAAAGTGATAATCTTAGATTCTGCATCTACATAAGCGTCAACATTGTGTTTTTCATTAGCGTTAATGTTTTTAGCTTCATCGTCGCTCAAGTTAACATAATAAAAAATATCATCAAATAGCATGGCTTCTGCATCACCTAGTTTTATTATGGGTTTAGGTATTGCAAAAGATCTTTCTTCTGTAAGATTTAATGACATTTCCAGCCAACTAGACGTACAAATTGTATCATTTACACTGTAGTTTTTATTAGCGTAAGCTTTATTGTTTTGTATTAACATTTTAGGTTGGGTTTGGCTCATGCCGATTGTTCTTTGAAGGATTCAAAGCAAAATTCATCACTGCAAAAATGATCGAGGTTCGGTTTTGATAATGTCTTGATTTTACCAAAACTTCTATTGCATATTATTTTATAAGTCATATAAGCTTCGGCGTGTTTTCTTTCTTTGTAGTAAATACTTTTAGTTTTTTCTGTTTTGTATTTATTTTTATCGCACAGCTCTAAGACTTTTTTTCTTAGAAGTTCGTCTACAGGTGTATCGTTGTTTTCGATGAAAAAAGTGGGTTTAGTGAAGGTGAAATCTGGTATCGCATTACCAAAACTGAAATTATTAACATGAATAAAAGAATCATAAAATGGCATAGCTAACTTTAAGCATTTTTCATCCCATAAATCTTTTAGGTCGATGTAAGTTAAAAACTTATCATTATCGCAAAAAGCTTTCGAATAAATTTTATTAAGTAATTTGCAGCCTTTATCGTTTTTTGAAAAAATAATGACTTTGTGATCGCTGCTTTCGTCTTCTTTATTGTCTGAATTTCTAATAGAGAGTCTTAATCCGAAAATCAACTGAATGTTTAGCTCTTTGCATTTTTTATAAGCTTCAAAAAAACCTACTAGAGAATCTTCTACTAGAATGATTTTATCTAAACTATTATCTTTAGCTATTTGAAAAATACTATCTGATCCTCCTTCTGATGTTTTAGAGGGATCATTTAATGTTAGAATTGATTTTCCTATAGAATAATGACTTTTAAACAATGCAAGCATGATTATATATTACTTGCTTTTTCAAAATTTGTCAAGATCAAAATCATCATTTGAATCAAACGAATCAAATGAATTAAAAGGTGATGGTTTTTTTTGCATGGTAGGGCAACCATCATATTGTTTTTGAACTATCGAATCTTCATCTTTTTTCTTTTTAAAAGCTTCTTCTTTTGTGAAATAGTTTCTTTTTAAGTCTCCATCTTTATTTAATAAAGAGTAATATTTAAATGGAAATTTATATGTGCAATACCATTTAGGGGAGCCGTCTTTCTTTTTTTCATCTGGGAATTTAGCGAAACCGCACAAAAGTCTTCCTGAAAAACTACCATCTTTAGGCATTCCTTGATGAAAAGCTAAATTAGATAATGAAGTTTCTTCGCTAAATGAATCTGCGTAAGACTGGTATTCTGAAAGTTCGTATTCAAAACCTTTTAATTCATGATCGCTTTTTGAGCGCATCTCTAATACAGATTTTTCTTCCCCTATTATTTCCCAAATACCTGTAGAGCTTTTTAAGCTTTGCATTGCTTTTAAGAAAACAAATTCCATTTTTATATTTTTGAATTCAGGGTAAAGTTTTCTCACTGCTAAAGTATAAATATAATCTTGCAAATTATCAGAAACTTCTTTTCCTTCATAAACTTTTTTATTTGTTTTAAAGTCTCTAATTAAAGCTATACTTTTTTTCTTATATATAAAAAGCTTGTCTATGAATCCTCTTACTTTATAAGAAACACCTCCCTCTTCGACTTCTATTTCAAAATCTTTTTCTGAAATAGTTTGAGTTGGTTTTCCGTATCTTTCCCCTAAAAAGTCATAAACCAAACCTCTAAAGACCATATTATCTATATCTTCTAGGTTTAATGGGTCTTTTAATAAATTGTCTCTTTTAGCGTGTTTTAAAATTAACCTTCTGACAGACTTACAGGAATCAATGTTTCCGGTTTTAAGAATTTTTTTGTAATACTTTTTATGCCTTTTCTTACCAAGGCATTCTAAAACTAAATGAACAACACTTCCTTTAAGGGCTCCATCATTTGTTTTGTCAGGAAGCTTTAAGTGGTACTTGCACCAATATTGCCAAGAGCAACCTGACATTGTTTTTATTTTACTTGCTGATAGAGTTTGTTTCAAAATTTAATTGTTCTAAGTAATTTTTAAGTGTTTTGATTTGTTTTCTATATTTAGTTGGGCTTCCCATATTATTAGTTACATATTTAATTATGTATTTAACTTCCAACTCTTTCACACAAGATTTATTTTCCCATTCTTTTATGTCGATTTCGTTTTCAAGCATTTCTCCAAAATCTTTAGCTATAGGCAGTTTGATTTGAATTTTATCTACATCAAAAAATTTTATTAGTTTAAGGTAGTTTTTGATTGCTGCTTCTAATCCTCTATTTTGAACTTTATTCTTGTCGTTATTAGTCGATATAATAATTTTATTTAAATTAAGAGATATTAGATATGATAATTGCTTAGAGCTGAGTTCCAGCCCAAAGATAACCATATGGTTAAAGTAATTTTGCTCTGTTAATGCAAGGCTATCTCCTATTCCCTCTATTAGAATAATTTCTTTTTTCTTTTCAATTGTTTGAAGAAACAAATTATCTTCACCTGTTTTTAAGTTGATGGGGTAAATCCAATTAGCTTTTTTACCTAGATGTTTCCATTTAGCGAGTTTTTGGTTTTGTTCCCATAGTAAATGCCTACCGCTTAAACCTATAACTTTGTTATTATTATCATACACTGGAAAAACAAATCTTCCATTCATTTTACCTGACATAGAAAAACCAGAATGATACATTTTTAATGTTTTGTCTGATATTTTTTTCTTGTTATAAAAGTTGTAATGAGGTAATAAGGTTTTTACTTCATCGTGATCAAAGAAATGTTCTGTTTCCATTTTTGGAGTTTTTGTTACTGGTATAAAGCATTCGTTTTTATTTTGCATCGACTCGATTATCTCGCTAATCTTTGCATCATCTTTGCAAGAAAGTTGAAGTAATCTGTTGAACGGCTGGTAATTAGTGTTTGCTACAAAATCTTTCCATATCCCTGTGTTTTTCCATATTTGTAGAGCTGTAGGATTATCTCCGTCTCTGTAAAGAGCTTTAGCTTGCCAATATTTACCTCTATCAGATAATTGATAGCCTAAATCTAAAAGAATTTCTTCTATTTTTTCAGATTTATCTTCAGTCAAGGTCTGGTATGTCGCTGTTTGCATTTTCTAATAATGTAGTAGTTGTTAGTTGTGATTCAGCAATATCTCTTAAATCGCCTTTTTCTGTTATAGAAAAGTTTTCAAATTCTAAGTTTACGAAGTTTTTTCTTAATGTGTCGTCTGGCATTCTAACTTGATTTATAGCACCAGCGATGTCTTTGCCTAAATGCCTTGCTTTAACATTAATTAGTTTATGAGTACCGAAAGATGGTTCTTCTTGAAGCTCATCTGAAGTCTTGTTTCTTAAAATAAACATGTGCGAACAAAATTGTGTTATTCTGTCTGATAAAGAAACGATGCTTTCATCATCTACGACATTGCTTGCTGCTCTATTAGTGACAATACCTGTTCTGTTAGATTGTACAGAAGTTATCATAGAAATGCATGGACCTTCGTCGTTTTTAATGTCTCTTTGTATGCATTTTTTGTATTTATCTACCATTTCGCCAACTACTTGCCATTCGTTTTTGTTGCCAACATTTTCGCTAGTAGTTTTTATGTAATCGAAACTAAATATTAAAGGATTGCCACGGCCCACTTTCGAATAATAGAATCTTTTTAAAACGCTTATTTGTTTATCTATATTCATGCCACCTATATTGTAGTAATAAAGATGTCTATATTGTTTTTTTAAATCAGCGAAAACAGATCTGACTTTTTCAACTGTTTCTTTTCCGCTCTTTCTCCAATTGCCGCTTTCTAAAAGATAAACTGGAACTTTAGTCATTGCTGCACATTGTCTAAATATCAACTCTTCTTTACTCATTTCTCCATTATCAAAATGAAGAACTGGAACTTCGTATTGAGCTGAAACTTTTGTTGCGAAATCTAAACAAAATTGAGTTTTTCCGACTCCTGATCTAGCAACAACAACAGTTATATTTCCGGGCCTAAGTAATGATCCGTAGATATCTTGAAGTTTAGGGTGAGGGCCAGCGAATCCAAATTCTTCTATAGGGTTATTGCCTCTTTCCTCAATCATTTCTTCCATTTCGTCAAAAATGTTTTGAGGTTGATCTGATCCAGATTCGTATAAATTTATTTGATCATTGTATAGCTTGTCAGCTTCTTCAACTATTTGAGTGTATTCGCATGAGGGAGACATAGCCCTCATTTTTTTGTTTATTTCCGCACCGCAAAAAGCTATTTCTCTTCTTACCGTATATTTTTTAAGCTCAGAAGCAACGGTTTTTATAGCATCTGCAGAAATTCTTTTGAAAGAAAGGGATTCTATGTAATCAGCAGGTTGTAGTCCATCTTCAAAACTTATACCATAATCTTTAACGCGTTGAGCGATAATAACTTCATCTATGTTTTCCCCATTATCAATAGCTTGTTTTAAAACGCAAAATAAAGTTCTATTTATTTTAGAGCTTTCTGACCAAAAATCTTTTTCTGTTATAAAATCTGCGATATCTGCATATCTGTCAGGATATTTTATTAATCCTGCTAGCAATTGTGTTTCTAATTCAAATGAGTAAATCATATTACCAAGACAATATCACTCATCTAATGAGTTGTCAATCAAGTCTTCTGGTAAATTTTCTTCTTCTAAGTATTTCTCTAACGCCTTTGTAAGCCCCATTTGGACTATAGGGCTACCTATTTTTGTATATATCAGTGGATACCCTTCTTGGTTGACATAAGCGCATATAAAGCCTTTTGAGGATTCTTCTTGAGTTCCAGTAAATTCAAAAAGTCTATTGAAGTAATTTTCTGGTATTTTAAACTTTTTAAACTCGTCTGTCCCTTTATTATTTTTCATCCTTTTATAATATTACACCTTGACTTTCGAATAAGTGCTCATCTATTATATCTTTTTCATAAATAGTTACAAGTTTTATTTGGTTAAGCTCACAAAAGGTTTCTTTTTTTTGGTCTCTTTTTAATTGGCTTAAATAATTTAACCTGTCTCCATGAAAGAATTTAACATATTTAGTATGCTGACGGCCTTGCACTTCTATAGCTACTTTTTTGTTTGCATTATAGAAATCTAAAGATAATCTTGTACCTATTACTGGGAACTCTTCGAATATCACATCTTGATCCCAGAACTTTTCTAAAAAATTTTTAACTCTAGTTTGGAATTTACTTCTACTAGAAGATTCCCAGTTAATTAGATATTTTTTAACATTTTTATATCTTTTTTTACTTTTATTCAGGGTTATTAATTCCATCTTCTTGTGAACTTGATATATTAGATTTGATGTAGTTTATAAAGAAGTTTTTAGCATTATCGTTTTCAAGTATAAATTTTTCCATTTTAGCTGCACCTTGGATTTGTAAAGGTATATCAACTTTTGATTCTTTAGCTAAATTAACAAACTCTTCATCGAAAGATAGCCAAGCTCCTTTTTTTATTACCAAATCCCACATTAAAAGAAAATCAAAAATTTCCTTTTCAATCCAGTTTGATGTTCCTTTTTTTCTTCCATACTTAATAGGGTATTTAATTATTGAATTGGTTTTTTCGTTAGGAGACTTTTTGATAACTATTTTTGCGAGGTGACCTGTATATGGATTTTTATATTCATCATATGTAGAGCTTGGATCTTCTAATATTAAATCGCTTTTATATCTAGGCTCAAATTCTATAATCCAATTAGCGAAATGAAGCAAAGCGTTACCTCCTGTAGCTGTTGTCTGCCTGATGGGCGCTTTACTGTATGGATCAAGCTTAATATCTGCTCTAACTTGAGATATGAAGATAGCTATATGTCCTCTTTTTTGTAAAGCAGTAGAAATTCTTTTCATTAAGTCAGCAGCAACTACGGCTCCTCCTGCTACTTTTTGAGAATCTTCAAATGATTTAGCTAAATCACATTTCCTAATTAAACCGTCAACAGAATCTAATATGAAAAAGTATTTATTTTTTTCTTGATTTTTGCCAACAAGTTCTCTCATGGCGTCAAATACTGTTTCATGAATATTGGATTCAAGGACAAAACATGTCCCTTCCACCCAATCTTCTGCAGAATAAACAAATTTCACTCCTGACCTTGCTACCATATTAGGGCTAAGCCTACCTTCAGCTTTTATGTAAAAACCTTTTCTGTTTTGACCTTCAATTTCCAAAAAGTTTTTCATGAATTGCAAGGCACAACTTGTTTTACCTCCTTCGTTCATGCCGCAAAACCTATGCAATCCTGTACCTAGACCTCCGTCTAGCTTGTAATCAAATATTAAACTTCCACTTGGTACTATATAAGAAATGGTCTCTTCAAAATTATAATGAGATTCTTTATTATTTTTTAAGAAACTGCTTAATTGGTTTTGAGACGTTAATATTGATTTTTCTTTATCTTCGTTTTTTACTTTTTTTCTCATTTAAAAAATCTTTGATTGTTTTAGGTGATTTTGTTATTTTAAGGTCTTTTCCTGACTTGCGCTTATTTATCGTATGGTTAACTTTTTGAATTGGGTTTGTGACTAAAAATTTATTATATCTTTCCTGAATAGAAAACACATCTTCTCCTACATAAAGCGTAAGAGAATTAACTTTATCTACTTTTAGTTTGTCCCAAAACTCTGAATGAGGGTACTTTTTAAGTAAAGAGTTCAGTATTTTAAACTCCCTAGCCCAAAAGCTAGGGGGAACTTTTGAAGGAATATGAACGAGTTTTAATAGCAATTGCCTTTTATTCATATAGGTAATACTACACAAACAAAAGGCGATTGTCAAGTACTATTAAGTTATTTTACTCGTTTGATGGAGAAAATGTAGGGCTTTGTAATCCGGGGTTTTTTAAAGCTTCTTTTTCGTTTTCTGATTTTAGTTTTTCATCAATTTTTAAACCTTCTTCTGTAAGGTCAATGTTTATGTTTCCTGATTCTGGAGCAGGTTTTTCTATGAATACTGCTGTTGGTTCAGCTTTTATTTCAGTCATTTCAGCTAAGCTTTTAAGCTGTTTTTCACCTTCTTCTGTTAATGTGCCTTTCTTTTCGTACCTCTTTAAGATGCCAACTTTTAAACCAGTAGGTAATTTTTTTTGATCTTCAGTTAATTCGCCAGAACCTTCAACTAACATTGTTTTATTTTTTTCGTATGACATGGCACACATATATTTAGCATCTGAAGAGTTCATGCCTGCTGTATCAACAAAAGCAGCGTCATCCATAGCACACTCCTTTACATACATGGAGTATATTTCTTTTTCGTCATCTTGCATTTCATTAGAAATGGAAATGTTAGTGATTAAATTTTTATTATCTATATTAAAATTGGATTTCATAGTCTTTTGTAAATTAATTATGGTTTTTTGTATTTAATGCTCCATTTGGTTTTGATTCCTTCTCTTGGGCTATTAGCAATAGCTTCTAAAGGTTGTAACTGGTCAATGGTTTTTTTCAATGTGTCGCCTTTTTTATATGTTGGGCCGTCATTAATAACTTCGTAAATAGCTATTTTGCCCATATCGTCACTTAAATTTAAAACGTCTCTTACTATACCTTCGCTGCCGTAATGTTTGCATTCAGGGTTAACGTTAATAACTCTCATGCCTTTGGCTAATTGAGTTTGGTCTTCCATTTCAACTTCGCCTCCTTCTGAGGAATATTCAACATAAGAATGCACAGAGGCTAGATAATCTTCTATAATAGTAATTTTACTTTGAACCCAAGGCTCTAATTTTGAAGCTAAATTAGGTTGACTTCTCATTTTCTCTAACAAATCTTTAGAAAAATCTGAAATAAAAGCTAATTGACCTAAAGCCATTCTGTAGGCATCTTCAATATTATCTGAATCGTCAGCTTCAATTTCTTCATTTATTTCTTCCGCTTCAGTTAAATAGGGTGAAACTTTAAGTAAATCTTTTTCTTCCCAATAAGTGAAACCATCCCACTGATGAATTACATCGTCAATACTGCCTTTAGATAAAAGTTCTGTAACAGATTTTTTGCTTTCCCACATTTTGCAACTCCAATACCTAGCTTTCCATCTAGGACCCGGATTAGTGTCGCATTTATGACGAGATCTAAAATTTTTACGGCGTTTCGGATCATCCCTCTTAATTTCCATGTTTGGATCTCCGAAATTAACTTTTACAATGTTACCTTTTTCGTTTTTAACATAAACACTAAATTTTTTAGGGCCTTTTGATGTCCTAAAAGGCTTATTTAAAGTTTTTTTATCTTTAGCAGCTTTTATTTGGCTGCTTAAATTTATTGATATATTCATTTTATTCCAGATCTTCGTAATCTAACTCTAATTCACTATTATTTACACCAAAACGTTTTAAGTCAGAAATGGCTTCATTTAAGTCTGACTCTTCGAAATCATCAAAGAAAAAAATATCTACAATTTTATCTTGCATTTTTTAATTTTTAGCTATATCTTGATCGGCTTTTCGATAAGCTTTTTTAACTTTACCGCCTCTTACCATTTTTAAAAACATATTTACTCTTGCCATAGCCCATTGCGCCCTACTTTTTCCGGGCCTGTGGCTTGAACTAAAGGCTCCAAGTCCTCTTCTGTAAACTTTCTTAAGTTGACCTAATGTAACTTTTTTAGAATACTTATTATTATGTTCTTTAACTTTGTTTTTTAAAGCATTTGTAACTTTTTCGCTAAATGTTATTGCTGCTTCTGATACTTTTTGTTTATTATCTTTTTTATTTAAGTTTTTTTCAGCTTTCTCTTTGGCATCAGGGCTTGTTCCTGCAGATCCGGGTTTATTAGTTTTTGATCCTTTTTTTCTTTCTTCTGGTTTTGCTGGAGTTTGAGCGGAGCTTTTTGGTCCTTGCTTTTTATTTGCGTTAGATATTCCTAATTTTTCTTTAGAAGCAGAAGGAAACGCCTGTACAAATTTTTCACCTTTATTTTTTACAAAATTATAAAGTTTTTTGAGAAATGTGTCGTAGCTCATTGTTAATTTGGATCTGCCGAAGTTAGATATAGCATCTGATATATCTGCAGGGGTAACGATTGGGAAAGATCGAGTGTCAGGAAATAAAAAATCACTGTCTTTTAAATCTTTTCGCTTTATACCGTCAAAAGTTTTTTGAGCTTCTATTATTTTTTTTGAAAAATCTAATAAAACATTAAACATTACTTATATATTACACTTCAACGTTTAATAAGGAAAAAAAAACCACCCATAAGGGCGGTTTTTCTTTAGTAGATAAACTTAATGACAATCTGAATTACTCTAACAGTAATGATGAGCTGAATTAAGCTTTATCTTTATCTAATTGGGCAAGCCCCTCCTTCGCACTCTAGTCCTTCTAGGGTTCCTCCTGTTATATTAAATCCAGATAATTGTTTTACTTTAGATTTAATTTTTTCGTATTCTTTTTCATCAATTTCTTGATAAGGAGCTTGTTTAAATCCATGTTCTTGCCTTAATAAAAAGGAAACACTTTTGATTCCTGATTTATAATTAACTTTTAACCACTCTTTAAGTTCTTCTAGTTCTTCTGGGGAATAGTAAGCAGTAACACTAACCGCATTATCGCTCCAAACATTTTGAAGAGTTCTTACCATTTCGAGTTGTTTTATAACTCCCATTTCAGAAGCTAAAATAGCTCCATCTGGCGTTTCGCAAGGAAAGTAAACAACAACAGTGTCTCTATTTTCAGAACCATCAAAATTAAACAAGAATTCAGTTTTGTATCCTAAATCTTTACAAATCTGGACTAATCCATCGCTGCTGCTCATTCTTACTGTTCTTAAATAATGTTTTGAATAAGCAGGGTGTACGCCGGGAGTAGAGCCGCCTAATAAACTTAATGTTCCAGAAGGCTTAACAGTTGTAAGTTTAATACTTTCTGGCCAACCTCGCTCTTTGCTCCATTTCTTATCAAGCTTTCTTAACTCTTCATAACATTTGTCCAACCATTTAACTTTATCAAGAGCTTGGCATATTCCTGTTACTCCCAGCCCCAAACGCATATTTTTATGAACAATAGCGTTTGTTTCTTCATGTAAAAAAGGTAAAGAAGCTATAGCTTTTTGAGTTTTATAAAGTAATTTAGCGCATTCATTTAATTCTTGTTGCGATTCAATATTGTTTAAATATAATTCACAAAGATTGCAACATTCATAATCTGAAAGGCTAATCTCTCCGCAAGGGTTTGTTCCTACTACATTATCTGTTTTTGTAGGGTAAAGGTCTGAATCTTTCATTAAACCATCTTTTAATCTACCATATTTTCTAGAAAGAGGTAGATTAAAGAAGCCGTATGGTTCACCGTTTGCGGTTCCGCTTTTTTTATTTATTTCATAGCCGTTTTTCCAAAATTCTTCCATTAAGTGAGAATAATCATCAACATAAAGCGTGTTATTACTCATTGCTCTCCAATTAGGGACGTTAGTTGTTCCCCAATTTTTAGCTCTTAGATAGAGTATATCGTCAGGGTCACCTAATGCGATTTCTGCCGAACGCCTAACATTACCAGCAACTACAACACTACCTATAATGTTACAAATATCTAATACATCTATAGATCTAAGTTTTTTGCCTTCTCTTTCTTCGAATATTGAGCAAATTTTTTCTATCCCGTCTACTAAAATAGAAGGACCGCTAGCTTTTCCACCAAATCCTTCAATTTTTTCACCAGCACCACGAATAAGGATCGTGCTATATGAGAAGCTTTTTCCTGTCGTAAAATATGCATCCAATAAATGTTCGAGAAGTTTTACCCATCCTTCTCTAGCATCCGGCACAATAAAGTCTGCATCTTTCGTAGGTTTATGAGTGATGCGAACGTCTCGCTTAATTCTGGGTAATTCGTGAACATCTTCTCTTCTTATGCTATACCCTACTCCTCCACCTAACATTAAATTTTCAAAAAGAAAAAGAAAAGCTTTAGGCTCTTTCATGCTAGCAAACCAGCAATTTAGTAAAGAATTAGCGCCAAACCTGTCTACAGTTGATGTTCCTAACTGCCACAGCATCCTACCAGCGAAATTACATTTCAAATTAAAAACTAAATCATAAATTCTTTCTGCTTCTTTCTTTGTGTAACCAGCGCCTATTTTCTGAGCGCCTTCTACACATCTAGCTACTGTTTCATGCCATTCTTCTGTATTGCCGTCTTCTTTTAATCTTGCATATGTTCTTTTGTAGACTATGTACCCTAGTCCATTGAAGCCCCATTTAGGCTGTTTGTTTTTGTATTTTTCGAGAAATTCATTTGAAAGGATGCTGGTTTTTTCACTCATTGTAATTTTAATTATACACTATTTTTCAAAGTTATCTACATCAAATCTTACCATTTTAGATACTAATTTGTCAAATGATATTTTCGGTTGCCAGTTTAATTCTTTTCTGGCGGGAGTAGAGTCTCCTAATAGTAACTCTACTTCTGCGGGTCTGTAAAATTTTTCATTTATTTTAACTAAAACAGATGATTGGACCGTGTTATGTATAACATAGTCATGGGTTAAGGAAAATTCTTCTTTTACTCTTTTGCCGTGCCATGCTCCATTTATGTTAACAGTCTCGAAAGCTTTTTCGATAAAATCTCTAATAGAATGCGTTTCATCGCTAGAAAGAACATAATCTTTAGGTTTTTCTTGATTCAACATTTTCCAAACTCCATCAACAAAATCTTCGCTATCGCTCCAGTCTCTTTTTGCGTCTAAATTTCCTAATTCAATTGGATCAAAAGGTAAATTTTTAGAAATAGCATTATGAATTCTTGCCACACCCATTGATATTTTTCTTGTTACGAACTCTTCTCCTCTTTTAGTTCCTTCATGGTTGAATAATATACCATGAACAGCGTAAAGGTCATACGACTCTCTGTAAACTTTAACATTATGCCTTGCTGAAGCTTTACTTGCTCCATAAGGACTTCTAGGTCTAATTGGATGATTAATGTCTTGAGGGCAGTAACTTACGTCTCCAAACTCTTCGCTAGACCCTGCAGAATAAAATTTGCAATCAGGTTTGTATTTTCTGATAGCCTCTAAACATCTTAGAACTCCAGAAGCGTTTGCTTCGAATGTTTGTAAAGGGATTGTCCAACTACATCCCACAAAACTTTGAGCGCCAAAATTAATAAAATAATCTGGTTGTATTTTTTGAACTACGTCATCCATACTTACGCTATCTGTTAAGTCTCCGTATATGAATTCAAATCTTTTGTTGTTTTTAAAAGCATGACAGTTTTTATAGTTTGGATTTGCTGAACGGCGCATCATACCGTATATTTTAGCGTCTGTATTATTTAGTAGGTATTCAGCCATATTTGCACCGTCTTGACCTAGAATACCTGTTATTAAAATTTTCATATTACTTAATGTTATATTATGTAAATGTTTTGATATATTTACATATGTGCGCTATTATAATTCATTATTCACCCAGAGTTTTAGATAATGAGTGTCTTCACCGTTACCTGAAGAGTATGCTTCATTATGTGTTTTTTCTATCCAACTGCAAAGCTCTTGATGCTTTTTAGCGCCTAAGAAATTATGAAGTTCCATGACGATATATTTAATATTTTTTAAATTTTTGTTAAAAAGAAAGTTATACTCGCTGCCTTCGCAGTCAACTTTTAGTAAGCCAACTTTTTTATCTCCGACTAAATCTTCAAAAGAAATAGTCTCCACTTCTTCATAATCGCCTTTCCATCCATGTCCATTATCTGGGTTGATAAAATCATTTATGCTGAAGTTACCTGACGGCGTGTCTTCACCTTCGTTTACCATGTATTTTCTTAATTGAGCAATATTCCCGCTTTTACTATCTACAGCTTTGTTTATTAATTGATATTTATGGTTATTTAAGTTTTTTGAAATTTCCGAACAATTATATTTTGAGGGCTCTACAAGAATCCAATTATTACTAAAATTTTTCCAAGTTAAGAAAAAGCCCCCTGCATTAGCTCCCACATCTAAAATTAAATCATCATTATATAAAAATTTTAAATTATATATTGGGTAGCCTTTGCATTCATCCATTATTTCAAAGAGCCAATTTTTAGGTTGATTTTTAGGAATAATTACGTTCTGTTTCATAAGTTTTTATATTTTATGATTTCATCTGAGCAAATTCCATAACAAAATTTAATATCGCCTTTATACCCTTTTTCTGGCAACACGCATACACTGTTAGGAAAAAGAGCTTTGTTTGGAAAAGTCCATATTATTTTTTTACTAGTTAATACCCAATCTTCATTTGTGTGCCAAAAAATATTAGGTTTAAAATCTTTCTTTTTAATCAATTCATAAAAAGCTAAACCGTTTTTCGCATGAATCCAAAACTTAGAGTTATTTAGATAGCTTATTGAGATCTTATTGTTTGGGGCGTCATGACCTAAATAAAAACCTTTATTGAACCATACGTCTATTTCTACATCGAAACCTAGACTAAGTGCAGAATTTATATAACTAACAGTGTTTTCTAGTTTTTTTTTCTTTTTTTCAATGTTGCCTCTATGGGAGATTAACTTCATTTATTTTTTTAATCTTTTTTTTTATTTTAGTCATATCTTAGGTTTAATATGATAATTATCTATATAATAATTCAAATCCTCTGGAGTGCCAAGACCCCACATACTTTCGATACCGAAAGTGGAAATCCTCTTTCCGTCCTTAATAGCTTCATTAAAAACTGGGCAAACATAAAATTCATTATTTGTCCTAATGTCTTTATTGATCATTTGTTCTGCGTATTTTACGTAATCACTACCCTTCTTCCAGTAATAAACACCAACCGTAGCGCAATCAGAAATAGGTTTTTTTTCTGCAACTTCGGTTACGTAATTATTTTCATCCGTTTTTGCGTAAGACCATTTAGGATGCGTTGAAGTAAATGACAATATGCCTCCATCAAGATCTTGCTCTTGCATTTTGTACATAAACTTACTAGATGACCATTCGATAAACTGGTCGGAATTTGCCATCATTAAAGGCTTATCATTATTTATGTATTCCTTTGCTAATAATGTAGTACATGCAGCACCTTCTGTTAGGCCTTCTACTTCAACTATTTTGCAATTAGGGGCGATTAAATTCAATACGGAGTCTAAATTGTATTTTTCTTTATGAGCTTTTTGTACAATAAAGATGTAATTAGCTTTAACATTAAGGTTGTCAACAACTACTTGAATCATCGGTTTACCGTTTACTTCAATTAAAGGTTTAGGGAAAGCGTAACCAGCTTTTTCAAAACGACTTCCTGCTCCTGCCATAGGAATTAAAACATTAAGATTTTCATCTTCCCATTTAGGATTTACTTTTTCTTCAGTTGTCATAAAATTAATTATTTTGTTTAAGGTTAAATCTTCAGAGTCTTTTACTCGACATACTTTAGCTCCACTTCTTTGCGCCGCGAGAAGACCCGTTGGAGAATCTTCTATAATTATAGTATCTTCTGGGGCAATTTTCAAAACAGCCATAGCTTTCCAATACATTTCTGGATGGGGTTTCGGGTTTTTAACATCTCCGTTAGAAACAAGATAATCAAAATATTTAATAATTCCTAACTGGGATAAAATTTGATAAACTGTTTTTCTAATCGAGTTAGAGCAGCATGCAATTAAGTAACCTTCACGTTCTAAATGTTTAAATATCTCTATTAATTTTTGGCTTTCGTCAATTGTATTAAGTATTTTTTTAGTTATCTCCTGTTTTTTATTCCAAATTGATTCGTGTTTTGATGTAGGTAGGGATCTCTCTTTTGATAGCATTGAAAGTTTTTCGCTTGTACTTAGTCCATCATAAGTTGAAACATGATCTGATTCACTAATTGTATATTCTTTTCCGACTTCTTTTAATGCTTCGTTTAAAGCTATATAATGAGTATTTTTTGTATCTATTAACACTCCATCCAAATCGAATATTATTAGTTTTTTCATGCTATCCCTCTCTTTTTATAATCTATCCCGTACTCTTCGCATAAGCTATCTATCTCTTTACTGTATTCGCTATAAGTCCACTTACCTTTATGAATCATGTTGCCATGCGGATATGATTTAGAGTCCCAATGCGCTTGCCCTCTTTTCGCTTCGTCTTTGAAAGAAGACATAAAGCATTTATTGTGAATGAAATTATTAAAAATAGAATCTATTTTACGTTCAAAGTCCCAAATATTAGTAGGGGAGCAGGAGCTAAAAACATCTAAAAGCTTAGAGGCTTTGCATAAAGTAGGCTGGATAGTGAAAGAATATTGCCTTTCGCAAGGGGTTAGGTTGGGGTGCACATCTGAAGAAGGAAAATAATACTCGCCTGCAACATTTGCGCATTTTAAAAGTTTAATAAAATCAGCTTTGTCGTTTTTAATTAAATCGCAAAACTCATTTAATGTGTCATATGCAGGTTCATCATAAAGAATCATATCTTCATGAGTGAATAATATCACCTCGTCATTAAAATTTTTAAGGCTATTTTTTATTCGACTGGTATAATCTAAATCCAGTTCATAAATAGAGGTATTATAGTTACTAAGAAAAGAATCGGTAATGTTAACTAAAATATTTTTTTGGTGATGGGGGAAGTATTTGTTAACTCGCCCGAAAAAAGCAGGCCATATATCTTTACAGTCAGTATGAGTATGTATAAAAAAATTAAACATTATAAGTTCGAAATGTAAGTATTTAAATCGTTCATTCGAAAATTGTATTTATTAAGTTCTTTTTTTGCCAAAGATTTTTTTCTATAAAGAAGGCTTTATAAAGCTTAATGGCGTTGGGTAAATCGTTTAATGTATTTAAGGATTTTGCGTGAGCGCTATTTAAATCAAAACAATTTAAAGTAAATTTGTACAAATCTTTTAGGTGGCTCATGTTTTTACCGCTGGAATAAAACCACATATCAGCAGGTCCATCGGAATCTAAATATTGCCAATTTGCCATATGTAGCTGATTCATGTTCAACTCGGGGTTGAAAGTTATACATTGAACCGGGAATGGATTATCTGCGTTATGGGGTCCTGATGTTCTTCTATTGATTCTGCCTAAATCAAATCTAGATTTTATTACAATGTCGTAATTATCTTGCTCGCAAGCTAGCTTGATCGATTCAGATACAGAGTAAAAGTGCGATAGAATAGTATTTGGCGTTCTGGGTGGATTCGGTATAATGTCTAAGTGTTGCGTTAATTCATCAAATTTTATTTGTTTTTCAAATTTATAAGCTTTAGGGCTGTATAAATTTATAATATTTTCTTTTTCGTGCTCGTCCCAAGAATGTACAAATATATCTGGATTACACTTTGATAGTATTCTGTTTTTAATATGCTCATACCCCTCATTTCCTTTGGAGGATGAATCAGTTAGAGAATTAAATTTTCCATGTAAACAAAGAGCTATTTTCATTTTTTAAATAAATTAAATGTTCTTAAGTCTCTATAGGGTGGATCTTCGATTTGATCTTTAGCGTGTTTTGGATAAGCCATTAAAAGAGTTAAACCTCTTGCTGCCTGTTCTGGAGTCATGTACATATTCCAACCTCCGTCTCCTAAATCATCATCTTGAAAAGGCACACCTATGCTTCTACCTTCGTATCTTAATTTTTTTATATTTTCTACAGCTTTTTTGTCATCTGTTAAAATCATTCCACCTTTACCTATTTTTAAGGGTTTTTTATGATGAAACGATAAGCACATGTAAGAACCGGGTATGTACATTCCAGATGTAAGTCTTTTAGCTGCATCGTAAATTGGAAAAGGTTTAAGTTGATAAATCCCGCTCCATTCAATATCTTTAAATTCTATTTTAGCTCCAGCTTGAAGGATGGATTGAGGTGGTGAAATGTAAGTTCGAGAAGGTATAGTTATTGTAGACCCTTGAACTTCGCAATGTTTACAACAAAGAAAAATAGCATCAGTGCAGCTATCACAAGCGACAGCGTAAGGAGCTCCGGTGTATTCTGCGATAGCTTCTTCAAACCATTCAACTATTTCGAAAGGGTTTCTCATTTACTCATAAGGTATAAATTCTTTTTAAAACCAAATGATTCAAAAAGTTTTATGCTAGCTTCGTTATCGGTTTTTACTTTCACCTGTTTAACGTTGCTAAAAAGTTTAAAATTTTCAAGCATGAATTTGCCAATACCTTTTCGTTTAAAATGATCAGAAACTCCTATTCGCAAATCCCCATTTACATTACCTACAAAACCAGCAAAAACACCATCTGCAATACAAACTTTGTAGTAATTAGAATATTTTAACATGTATTGGAAATGTTCTTCTAGTTCTATTTCTTTTTGGTCTACAAAATTTTTTTTATCTTTATTTCTGATTTGCAATATGTTTATCCAGAAAATTGTGTCGCAGTTAACTAATATTAGTTCCATATGTCTATTTCTTGTTCAGGTGGGTTTGTAGGGTTGCTCCAAAATAAATTTAAGTAATGTCTGCTTCCCTGCCATCCTTTAAGTTGTAAAATTGGCCCTAGAGATGAGCCTATATCTAAATATTGATTGTTGTCGAAATTTTTATAAAGCTCGTATCCTAATAAGTTGCTTAAAGATGAGGCAGAAAATAAAAACAAATGGTTTTTTATATCATTTTCTTGAATCCATTCTTTTATTTCATCTATTAGGTGATAATTGTGTATCATGCAGTTATTCCCTATAGGAAAGAATTTTTCTACTTTAGTTGCTGTTAAGTCGCTATTTTCGTTAGCTATTAGAACTATTTTTTTAGAAGAGAAACATGGCAGCATTTCATTGATAAACCTTTTATAATTGTTGTTTATCATGACATTTGCAAAACTCAAATGTTTTAGATCATCTTCGCCATGCATGTCTACACAAAATTTCCAAGAATCTCCATTGTCTAAACAGTTTTGAGCGGGTATGCCTTTAAAATAATTATGTTTTTTAAACAGGAAAGACTCTAGGAGTCTTCTGTGAAAGAAAGCGTGTTTTTTTGGAAAAAATTCTTTTTGCTCTTCTTTATTGTAAGTTCCTTTTGGTACAAAGTTTTTGCTTTCT
>Ga0209630_10000834_pt1 | contig 34888 bp, 26 predicted proteins | sample COG_01_FD_184745 | JGI IMG/M metagenome (GOLD analysis project Ga0209630, IMG submission 184745) | Pelagic Microbial community sample from North Sea - COGITO 998_met_01 (SPAdes) (version 2) | ecosystem: Environmental > Aquatic > Marine > Neritic zone/Coastal water | place: Helgoland, sampling...
AATGGAAAGACGGGATATGCGTGTTGTGTTCATCGGAACACCAGAATTTTCAGTCCCGAGTCTTCAAGCGCTTCACGAAGCTGGATATAACATTGTAGGTGTCATAACAGCTCCAGATCGAAAAAGTGGTAGAGGCATGAAGCTCCAGTATTCAGCTGTCAAGCAATATGCGCTGGATCACGACATCAAAGTTTTACAACCTACAAACCTCAAAAATCAAGACTTTCAAAAAGAGCTCGCTGGTTTAAGCGCTGATATCCAAGTCGTCATTGCCTTTAGAATGTTACCGGTAGCGGTTTGGGATATGCCCAAATTCGGAACGATAAACCTACACGCTTCTTTACTGCCTAATTATCGTGGTGCCGCACCAATTAATTGGGCGATTATCAACGGGGAGAAAGAAACTGGATTAACAACGTTTAAACTGAAGCATGAAATTGATACGGGAAACGTTCTTAAGCAAGTTGCACTTGCTATAGATAAGGATGAAACCGCTGGCAGCTTGCATGACCGCATGATGTTTGCTGGTGCCGAGATCGTGTTAGAAACGATTGATGCGATACGAAATAATCGCATAGAGGAGCATCCGCAAGTATTGTCTGATGAGATGCACCCTGCGCCAAAAATATTTAAATCTACTTGTGAAATAGACTGGTATACTCCCGGTCAATCGATCTTTAATCTTGTGCGTGGATTGAGTCCATACCCAACAGCGAGAACCATTCTTGAAGGTAAAATATTAAAAATCTATAGGTGCACGTTTGTCCCAGAAAAGCATTCACGTTATCCTGGCAATTTCGTTACAAACGATAAGGACTACCTTGGTTTTTATTGCAAAGACGGATTGGTCCAGTTAAACGAGGTTCAATTGGAAGGAAAAAAAAGGATGGATATCGCATCATTTCTAAGAGGAATTAACTTGTCGTGATTGATTAATAATTCGGTTATAAAAAACAGAATCACACTATATTTGCATTAGACATTGCTCCCGTAGTTCAACTGGATAGAATACCAGATTTCGGCTCTGGTGGTTAGGGGTTCGAATCCCTTCGGGTGCACAGGTTAGAAAGAGTCTCTTATTTAATTTAGGAGACTCTTTTTTTTATTGGCAGTTACGTATTCGAACTAGCGGTGGCCAGGGGTTCGAAATGTATTCACGAATGCCTATTTATCAAAACTAAAAGCTAATGAGTAATCCCTTCGGGTGCACAAAAAAGGGTTGCTTTGCAACCCTTTTTTAATTTTTAATGTTTAATTCTTAATGTTAACTATTAATCAATTGGTGGCCAGAGTCAGGGAGGTAGAACGTTTTCAATTTTCAACTCTCAATTATCAACTCTAAATTTTCAACTTTAAATTTTCAATTATCAATTGAATTAATCAAAAATCTTACCCGGATTCATAATTCCATTTGGATCAAATGCTAGTTTTATGCCCCGCATGAGTTGTAGGTGGTTTTCGCTCATGACTTCCTTCATGTACTTTTTTTGCACATAGCCAATACCATGTTCACCGCTAATGGTACCTCCTAGATTCTTACAGAGTCGAAATATTTTCCGGATTCCTTGTTCCAAGTGCGGTCCATTCCATTGTTCATCAGTAAGGTCATTCTTGAGAATATTGACGTGCAAATTTCCATCACCAGCATGGCCGTAACACACCGATTCAAAACCATACTCTGCTCCTATTTCTTTGACCCCGGCCATCAAATTAGCCAGGTGGCTTCGTTTAACGACCGTATCTTGTTCTTTATACGTTGAATATGCTTTGACAACCTCCCCAATACTTCTACGAATACTCCACCAAGCTTCCTTTTGTTCACCTGAGTCGGCGAACAAAACTGAATCAATTCCATGATTCTCCAATTGCTCGCTTATAGATCCACAATCCGCATACAGTTGATCCATATTATCTCCATCGACTTCAATCATTATGGCAGCTTCACTCCCACTGGCCAAAGGGTTATTAAGGCTAAGTCGGTCACAGGCCAAATCTATCCCTTTTCGCTCCATAAGCTCCATGCCTGACGGAACAACACCTGATTTCATAATGTCGGAAACCGCTTCACACGCTGTAGTTGCTTTACTAACATTCGCCCATAACAACAGATTGTGTATGGGTTTTGCTAAAAGTCTAACCACAACTTTGGTCACAATGCCTAAAGTGCCCTCGCTGCCAATAAACAGCTGCGTGAGGTTATATCCTGTAGAGTTTTTCAATGTGTTTGCTCCCGTCCAAATCACTTTACCATTTGGCAATACGACCTCTAGATTAAGAATATAGTCTTTTGTAACACCATACTTAACTGCTTTGGGTCCACCGCTATTGTGTGCCACATTACCACCAATAAAACAAGACCCTTTGCTTGCTGGGTCTGGTGGATAGAAAAGCCCTCTAGCTTCAACTGCTTCCCTTAAATTGTGATTGATAACGCCGCTTTCAACAGTTGCTTGCATATTGGATTCGTCGATATCCATGATTCGATCAAAATGCTCCATTGATACCAAAACGCCTTTGTTTATCGGTAAACTTGCTCCACTTAGTCCGGTCCCTGCACCACGCGGTGTAACAGGAATTTTGTTGCTATCGCAGTACCCCATCAACCGACTAAGTTGATTGACGTTTCTCGGTTTAACGACAAGGTCTGGCTGAAATACAAAATCTTCCGTCTCATCATGACCATATCGCATCAAATTATCCGCATCGGAAAAAACGACTTCTTCGCCTAATACATTTTGTAAGTCATGCAGTAAATTCACTGTTTATATAAAATTTTAGTTACGTAATCGAATTAATTAATATCGCATCACAAAATACGTATTATTGAACAACAAAATAAGAAGCATGATTAGACAATCAATTATCTATACTTTATCTCTTTTTCTCATTGCCTCAAGCGCAATTGCACAGAAGCCAATTACGCTAAACGATATTTGGGCAAGTGGTGTGTTCTATCCCAAAATGATAAGCGGATTCATCAATTTAAATGATGGCAAATCGTATGTCAAAATGGAGAAAGATGCTGATGGTAATTCTCAAGTTGTTCGGTATTTATACAGCACAGGAGAAAAAACAGGTGTTTTAATCGATGGAAGCAAAATAGCTACAGCAAATGGGATGCAATATTTTGCCTTCGGAAGCTTCACATTTAATGCGGACGAAACAAAAGCGTTAATCCCGGTAAATACGCAATCCATTTATCGTCATTCCTCAAAATCTAATTATCTGATATGGGATAAAGCGACAAACAAATTAAGTAAGGTGTCTGAAGAAAAAGTGAGGTATGCTACGTTCAATCCTCAATCGACAAAAGTGGCCTACGTATTTAATAACGACCTCTATGTTAAAGACTTAGCCAAAAACAAGACGAAGCGTTTGACCAAAGATGGTGAACATAATTCGATTATTAACGGCGCTGTGGATTGGGTATATGAGGAAGAATTTGGCATGTCGCGTGGGTATGAATGGAACGCCGACGGTACTAAGATCGCTTATTACAAGTTCGATGAAAGTCACGTTAAGGAATGGGATATCGAAGTTTACGGAAACTTGTACCCAAATCACACCAAATTCAAATATCCAAAAGCCGGAGAAGCCAACTCTATCGTAGACGTGTATATCACGAACCTAAAGAACAAGGGGAAGAAGCTTGAGATTGAATCGGAGAACGACCAATATATTCCGAGAATAAAGTGGTCTAATAACCCAAATATCTTAACTCTTCAGCGTTTAAATCGTCACCAAAATCATTGGGAGATGCTTGTGGTAGACGCAAAAACACGTGAAGTAAGTGTTAGTCTGGAAGAAAAGGACAAGTATTACGTCGACATCACAGATGACATTATTTTCCTTGATGACAAAGAGCATTTTGTGATCAAAAGTGAAAGATCTGGTTTTTGGCACTTGTACCTTCATAAGGTCGATGGACCGCAAGTAGGCATCATCACCCGAGGAGAATGGGAAGTTGATCAATTGCTGGGGGTAGATGAAAAAAACGGAAAGGTTTACTTCACTTCTACTGAAGTATCACCAATGGAAAGACATGTTTATGTTGTCGACATCTCAGGAAAGAACAAAAAGCAACTCACTACAGGTAAAGGAACTCACCGCGCAGTATTCAGTAATGATTACTCAACATTCTTTCATACCTATACGAGTGCGACATCACCCCATGTATACAGTATTGACAATAACCAAGGCGAAACTGTCCGTTTGTTAGAAAACAACGCAGCCTATAAAGCCAAACTAGCAGAATACAAACTCGGACCTATAGCTTTTGAAAATATTGACTTGGAAAACGGTGTAAGTTTGAACTCCTACACCATAAAACCAGCGGATTTTGATTCGTCTAAAAAATATCCTCTTTTGATGTTTGTGTATGGCGGTCCGGGGTCTCAGCAAGTAAAAGACAACTGGTTGTGGCACAATTATTTTTGGCATCAAATGTTGGCCAACGAGCATGGATATATAATCGCTGTGGTTGATAATAGAGGTACGGGCGCAAGAGGAGCTGCATTCAAAAAAATGACCTACTTACAATTGGGCAAGTATGAGACCGAAGATCAAATAGCAGCGGCAAAGTATTATGGGGAAATGGGCTTTATCGATGCCTCTAGAATCGGCATATGGGGTTGGAGTTATGGTGGGTACATGAGCAGTTTGTGCCTGACTAAAGGTGCAGATGTATTTAAAGCAGCCATCGCTGTTGCACCAGTAACGAACTGGCGTTATTACGACAACATTTACACTGAGCGTTACATGAGGACTCCTCAAGAAAATGCAGATGGATATGATAACAACTCCCCTATTAACCATGTCGAAAAACTAAAAGGAAAATACCTTTTGATACACGGTACGGGAGACGACAATGTTCATTTTCAAAACACTGCAGAAATGGTCAATAAGATGATTCATCAAAACATCCCATTTGATTCTGAGTTTTATCCGAACAAAAATCATGGCATTTCAGGAGGCTATACACGGTTACATTTATTTATCCGTATGACCGACTTCATAATAGAAAACCTGTAATCTTGTTTTTCTAAAGACAACGTCTATTTTTACAAAAATTAAAAACAGAAATATATGAGCGAAGAAGTTTTAATGGAAGAGCACAAGGACGACGGGATGCCGGAATACACTTCTGGTCACCCTAACGGGCTGATGACTCTTTTCTTTTCAGAAATGTGGGAACGTTTCTGTTATTATGGAATGCGTACATTATTGACTTTATTTTTAGTAAAGTCATTAATGAAAGGTGACGCGCAAGCCTCATTAATTTATGGCGCTTACACAGGTTTGGTTTATGCTGCTCCTATTTTAGGGGGTAAAATGGCTGATCGATTCTTAGGGTATCGTTTTGCTGTCATGCTGGGTGCTATTCTTATGGCGATAGGAGAATTCATTATTCTAGGAGGTACTGAACATTTGTTATTTGTTGGTATGGGGGCTTTGATTATAGGTAATGGATACTTTAAAGCTAATATATCTACCATCGTTGGTAAACTTTACAAAGACAATGATCCACGGAGAGATTCAGGATTTACAATTTTTTATATTGGGATAAATATTGGGGCATTACTAGCGACCACTGTCGTCGCCTATGTCGGTGAGACCTATGGTTTCAAATATGGATTCGGACTTGCTGGCTTAGGTATGCTGGCTGGCTTGGTCATCTTTTATACTGGCAGACACAATTATGCTGCATCTACAGGTCTTGAGGTGACTGCTGAAGGTAGAAAGAAAGTATTGGGACCACTTAATATGATACATTTAATAACAATAGGGTCTATACTATTAATCCCTTTATGTTATTTACTTATAGTAAACAACCATGTACTGAATTATATATTCTTAGGTTTGTTTATTTATGTCGCCTACTCACTGATATCTGCTGGGGTTAAAGAAGACATTGTTGAGAAAACGAAAATATGGAGAGACCGTATGATTGCATTGGTTCTTTTCATGGTGATTAACATCGTTTTTTGGGCTTGTTTTGAACAGGCTGGAACGTCATTAACTCTTTTTGCAGATAGAAACGTAAACAGGGAAATATTCGGATGGTTGATGCCAGCTAGTATGACTCAATTCTTCAATCCATTTTTTATCATAGTATTTGGATCCATATTCTCTGCAATGTGGGTTAAACTGTCAAAAATCGGAAAGAACCCTAACATTCCAATGAAGTTTGCCTTTGGTATTTTGCAACTAGGATTAGGCTTCTTACTAACATATGTTGGATATAAAATGTCTGACAACAACTTAGTACCGCTGCTTATTTTGGTATTCCTGTACATGTTACATACAACTGGAGAATTATTTTTATCTCCGATTGGATTGTCTATGGTAACAAAGCTTTCTCCAAAGAAAATGGCAGGAACAGCTATGGGTGCATGGTTCCTAAGCTTTGCGATTGCAAATCTACTTGGTGGACAAATTGCAGCGCTTACAGGCGGAGGTCACGGTGGTGACGAAGAAGTAGACAAATCTAAATTTACACTAGCGACTACAGTTGAAGAAGCCTTGGAATTAAACGATGAGTCAGCCAAATTCGAAGATTGGCAAGCCTTTTATGAAGTTCCAGAAAGTCTTGGGATGAAGGCAAAAGATAAAAAGGACGTTGAAGTGCCTAAGAATATTTCATATCAAAAGTACTTTGACATTCAAGATTGGATAAATTTACGGGATAAATTAAAAGAAGGTGTCACATTAAAACAGTGGGCAGAAACGCGAGTAACTAAAGATACTCTAAAGGAATCTACTGCATGGTTGAATGCAGAAGCATGGAACACACTTAAAGTGAAATATGCATCGTACATAGAAGCGGATTTTAAAGCGAAAGAAAATGCTGGTATTAGTTTAGGTGACTGGGGCTATTTTAACGGTGGAATTGAAAAACTGGCGAGCGATGAATCATTAACTCTAAGCCAGGGTTTAGAGGAACAGAAAAACATTGTTCAAAAGAGTCGATTAGAAAAGTATGTTGACATATTCACTAAAATTGGCTTTGTTTTACTAATAATCTCCTTGCTGATAGCGATTTTGAGTAAACCTCTTAAAAAGCTTATGCATGGTGTAGAATAGAACTTTAAATTATGCTAACATCATAAAAAGTTAGCTTTAAAATAACAATAAAACCGTGGATTTTTATTCGCGGTTTTTTTATGCCAACTGTTTATATATCAAGTAATTAAACTGTTCGCACATTGTCTAAAAAAACACCAAAAAGACTACGATAACCACGTCGTGGATTGTACCTTTGTGCTTTATTTTATAAAAATCACGTGTGAGTGAAGAGGCGAAGCTTTGCGCACTGTTGACAAAAACGAAAAACATTGAGTACACCAGTTTTACCTAACACAAAAATCGCCGTCATCGGCTTAGGGTATGTGGGCCTACCACTAGCCTTAGAGTTTGCTAAGAAATATCCGGTAATAGGATACGATATCGATAAAAGCAGGGTTGCTAAGTTAATGGGTGGTATTGACCACACCTTAGAGGTAGAAAGCGATGAGCTGTCGAACGTGTTGGTCAACGAAGTTCCTAAAGACATTGGCCTGTATTGCTCAGCAAATGAATCAGACATTTCAGACGCAAACGTGTACATCATTACCGTTCCTACGCCTATTGATGAATTCAAGAAACCGGATCTAAATCCATTGATATTTTCGAGTCAAGCTGTTTCAAATTACCTTAAAAACGATGACATCGTAATTTACGAGTCAACGACTTTTCCGGGTTGCACGGAAGAAATTTGTGTTCCTGAATTGGAAAAAGGTGGTGGCTTAAAGTTTAACACGGATTTCTTTTGTGGTTACTCACCTGAGCGTATCAACCCAGGAGATAAAATTAATACGCTTACTAAAATTCAGAAGATTACTTCTGGCTCAACGGAAGAAATCGCTGAGAAAGTAGACGTATTATACAAATCAATCATTACCGCTGGAACTTACAAAGCCCCTTCGATGAAGGTTGCTGAAGCCGCTAAGGTTGTAGAAAATTGCCAACGCGACTTGAATATTTCCTTTGTAAACGAACTGGCATTAATTTTTGACCGTGTTGGTATTGATACCAACGATGTTATAGAAGCTGCCGGAACAAAATGGAACTTCCTAAAATATAGACCCGGGTTGGTTGGTGGCCATTGTATTGGCGTTGACCCGTACTATATGGTTCACAAAGCAGAACAGCTGGGCTACTATCCTGAGGTGATTAAATCAGGGAGACGAGTAAACGAGCATATTGGTGCCTTTGTCGCTAATAAAGTCATCAAATTGATGATCTCGAAAAATATAGCAATCAAGGACTCAGAAATGTTGGTGCTTGGAATGACCTTTAAGGAAAATTGTCCAGACATTAGAAACTCTCGGGTAATTGACATTATAGACGAACTAAAAGGTTTTGGTGGCAAAGTAACGGTTTACGATCCCTGGGCGAACTTCGATGAAGTAAAGGCGGAATATGGCGTCGAAATCGTAAAAGTGCTCCCAAATAAAAAATTCGATGCGATTATTTTAGCCGTGGCACATGAACAGTTTGAAACACTCGATTTTAACGCAATAAAAGAGCAAACCGCGGTGATTTATGATGTGAAAGCAACCATGGACAAAGCACTCGTTGATGGCAGACTCTAAGCAACGCATACTGATTACCGGAATGGCTGGATTTATTGGTTATCACTTAGCCAAAAAATTAGGTCGTGAAGGATTTGACGTCTATGGCGTAGACAGCATAAACGATTATTACAGCACCAAACTTAAAAAAGACCGTCTCTTGGATCTTGGGGTAGCCGTTGGCCCAACGGATATTGGTTGGATATCCAATCCCAATAAAAACATTCATTTTCTGCAAGCTGATTTATCCAAGTCGGATGAATGTGCGAGAGTATTTGAAGGGGATCACTATGACGCACTAGTACATCTAGCGGCACAACCTGGTGTACGAAAATCCATTTCGCACCCTGCCATATATTTTCAGTCAAATTTAGTGGCGACATACAACTTATTAGAGCAACTAAAAGATTCACCACAAACTGCCTTGTTAATGGCATCGAGTAGTTCTGTTTATGGACATTCATCAGATACCCCCTATACCGAATCACAGCAAACAGATGCTCCTGTATCCTTATATGCTGCTACCAAAAAAAGCACTGAGATTATCGCGCACTATTATGCGCACCAGTACAAAATCGACACTTCTATGTTGCGGTTTTTTACGGTTTACGGTCCTTGGGGTAGACCCGACATGGCCGTTTATGGTTTTTTTGACAAGATAATGAATGGGGAAGAAATTAAAGTGTTTAACCAAGGGGACCTAAAGCGTGATTTCACATACATTTCAGACATAGTTGACAACCTCCATTTGTTGTTGTTAAACCGATTAAATAAAACAAAAGAAGATACCACAACGTCTTACGAAATATACAACATCGGAAACCAGTCGCCAGTGAAGCTGTTGGATTTTATATCTTTGATTGAAAAAATTGCTAATAAAAAGGCAAAAAAGGCGTTTTTACCCATGCAACCTGGTGATGTTTATGAGACGTATGCAGATTCTAACAAACTTAAACAGTTGTTGCATTTTGACTATAATACGCCTTTAGAAAAAGGGCTTACCAAGTTTTATGAATGGTATAAAACGTATCACACAATAAATACTAAAGCATTACAATCCCATGAATAGATTGTTATACATACTGATATTACTTATGAGTTTCACTACGGTGCAGTCTCAGGTGTATCAGGAAGATCAGATAGAAGCAGCACAAGCCGCCTTGGCAGACGCAGGTGTCGAACAAGACGAAGTAAAAAGACGTTTACGCGCCAAAGGCATTGATTTAGACAATATCCAACCAGAGCAGTTGGGTACGCTAGAAGCAGAAATTCGTGCAATAGTGGAGGAAATTCAGCAAGAGCAAGCTGATGAAGAAGAGGCAGCCGCTGATGACCAAACTGATGGAGCTGAATCAGAAAATCAAGCCCCTTCGAAAGAGACCGTTGTATCTTCAAAAGTTCCGCCTAGCCAAGATTTTAAAGAACCAGCTAAAGATTTAACCTCTGATTCTATAGAATCAGAAGCACGCAATAAAATGAAGATGTTAAGTCGTAAATCGGCTGATGAGGTTATACGCCGCATGAAGCAAGGTGCGACTTTGGATGAAGCGATCTACGATGTATTAACGGAAGAAGAGAAAAATCAATATTCTGCCCAGAGCAGTGTATACGGCATGGATGTCTTCTTTAACAAATCATTAGACGTTTATCGAACAACATCGTCTGCCACGACTCCAGATAGTTATATATTAGACGTAGGTGATAAAATCGCGATTAATATTTTCGGTGCCTCACAAACCGATTTATTGTATGAAATTCAGGATGACGGATTTATCCGTCCTCGAGGTATTGCTAAAATATATTTACGGGGCGTTTCGTTGAAAAAAGTAAAAGCACTTTTATTAGGAAGATTCCAACAGAGTTATGTGTTTAGTCCAGGTCAGTTTGAAGTGACCCTACACACAACACGTACCATTACGGTAAACATCTTTGGGGAAGTCAATCAACCTGGGAGTTATACCATATCAGCCTTAAACACTGCTCTAAATGCCATTATCGCTGCAGGCGGTCCAAGTACAGAAGCAAGTTTGCGGAATATCGAAATTCGGTCCTCTGGTAAAAAAAGAATTCTAGATGTGTATGAGTTCATGATTGATCCCAAAAAGCAATATGACTTTTACTTAAGCAACAACGATCTTATTTACATCCCAAAATTTGAAAAGCGCGTTTCGGTAAGTGGTGGCGGTATCCGACGTGGTGCTACCTATGAACTCAAAACAAATGAACATTACAAAGAGGCTGTGCGTTGGGCAGGTGGATACGCCACCAACATCTATGATGGTCTAGTTCAGCATGTGTATACCGCAAATGGTGAGCAGGCGATTAAGGATTATAGCCTTTCCGATATAGAAGCAGCTAAAATCAGCCTACAAGACGGGGACAGATTGATATTCCACAGTAGTTTAAAACAGTTCGAGAATTACGTCAGTATCAGTGGTGCAGTTAGACATCCAGGCAGTTTCGAGTTAAAATTGGGCATGAAATTATCAGATGTGTTAGAGAAAGCGCGGTTGGAAAAAGAGTCGTACTACCAAATGGCATACCTCACCCGTAAAAATGTGGATGGTACGTTTCAATTAAAACGTGTTTATGTAGAGGATGTTTTGGCAGATCCAAGTTCAGAGAAGAACATTACGCTGCAACATGAAGATCGGATTGTATTGTATTCCAAATCACAGTTTGTCGATAACTACAGTTTTACAATTTCTGGAGCGGTTAGAAGTGGAGGCCAACATTTTTGGGATCCTTCAAAATCCATTACCTTGTATGATGCGATTATGATGTCACGTGGATTTCAAGGTCAAGCTACCAACTTTGGGTATATCATCTCCTCCCCTCCTGGTCAACCATTAAAAAGGGAATATAGAATTGTTGATTTGAAGACAGCATTTGAAAACCCAGAATCGTCAGAGAATATTACGATTAATCCCAATGACCGTATAGTAGTGCCCAGCAAGACCAGTTACATGGACCAATATTATGTTCAGATTTCTGGGGCAGTAAGGAGTCCTGGCCAATATGTCTTTGACACCACCTTATCGTTTAAAGATATTTTGGTAATGGCTGGAGGCTTAAAAATGGAAGCAGCGAGCAACAAGATTGACATTTTTCGATTGAAGGTTGAAAATAACAAGCCTACCGAGACATATGCTGCAACAATCGAAATTGATCATGAGTTGAATGCGTTGCAAGACAATATCCCTTTTGAGATTAAGCCTTATGACCACATAGTGGTACGAACGACACCTAATTTTGAACCCATTAAATACGTGACTATCGGTGGCCAAGTGCAATACCCTGGAATTTATGCCATCATGAAACCAAACGAACGGTTGAGCAGTATCATTGACCGTGCAGGTGGATATACGATAGAAGCTTTCCCTGAAGCAGGAACTTTCTACAGGGGTTATGATAATATTGGATACGTTGTTACGCGAATGGATTTACTCAACAAACGTCGATATGACTCTAGGTTTAACATCGCTGTTAAAGAAGGAGACGTTATCACCGTTCCAAAACTGATAGACATTGTACAAATCGACAAATTGGGTACCAACGCCGATTCATTTTACATCGCTAACCGTAATGGTGGGAACGAATTAAACATCGTTGTCAACTATTTCAATCGTCGCGCGAAGTGGTATGTCAATCAATATGCTGGTGGTTACAGTAAAGACGCCAAACGTAAGAAAACAACAGTGACCTATGCCAATGGTCGTGTTAAGAAAACGAGGAGTTTCTTATTCTTTAAAGTTTACCCCAAAGTAAAAAGAGGTTCTGAAATACACTTAGCGCTTAAGGACAAAGTGATTAAGCAACGTCGTGAGGATAAGATTAAAGAAGAGAAAGCCAAGAATGGAATCAACGTTGGTGATGAAAAAGAGAAAAAGAGTCTGTTAGAACGCATGACAGAGTTGAATGCTATCACAGCAATCACAACATCCATCATTTCAACTACCCAGACTATCATTACCGTTGTGAACGGAACGAAATAAGATGGAAGAAGAAAAGTCCTTAAATATTTCTGTCATCCTCAAACTGGTGAAGACTTACTGGTCTTTGGTATGGCGAAACAAGTGGTGGGTGGTTGCAGGCGGAATCCTATTAGCGGGATTACTCGTCACTCAGGCCTGGTTAACGCCTAAAAAATATAGTGCTCCATTAACCTTTGTCATCAATGAAGACGACGGAGGTGGTGGCGGCGGAATTGGTGCGGTATTAGGTGAATTAGGGTTTGGTGGATCCAAGGCCGGCCATAATTATGAGAAAATTAGTCAGCTAGCCACGTCACGATTGATACTTGGCAAGGCTTTAACATCCACAACAAGCATTAACGGACAGACAGATTATGTCGGGAACCATGTCATCACTTTATTGGAAATTCCCATGGTATCGAAAATAGGTAATGTGGACTTAACCGGCTTTCGTTTTACCAATCAAAAGGACTCGGCATACTTAGACCAAGAGGCTCAAGCCATCCTCATTATATCTAAAAAAATGAAAGGGAACCCAACCAATGGGGAGGAGGGTTTGGTAAGTATTGACTATGATGACGAAAGTTCATTTTTAAAGATAGTCGGAAAAACTACAGTTCCGGAACTGAGCATTGCTTTGGCCAATAGCCTTTATGATGTCCTAAGTGAATTTTACATCTCAAATACTATAGAAAAACAGACAGTGACATTTGAACATGTGCAAAATAAAGCCGACTCCATCTTTGGAGAGCTGAGAGCTGCAGAACAACGATTAGCACGTTTTCAAGACCAAGGAAAAAGCATTATTCTGAGCACCAATAAACTACCTAAACAACAATTAGCCCGCAAGGTAGAAATGTTGTATATCATGTATGGCGAAGCCATCAAGAACCAAGAACGTGCTGAATTTCTACTCAGTAGTGCAACGCCTTACTTCCAAGTCATAGATCGCCCCATGGGACCATTCCAACCCACCGGTAAGTCGCGTATGAAAGCCCTTATCATAGGAGGTATTCTTGGGGGACTATTAGCTATTGCAATCATTATTGGTAGGCATTGGTTGGTAGAGCGGCTGGAAAAAGAGCGGATGGATGCATAGGGCGGTTGGCGGTTGGGGCGCTGACGCTTTTAGGGCGCTTCGCTTTTGGCTTTTGGCGGTTGGCACATTGGCGTTTTGGCGCATTAGCGTTTTGGCGAAATTCAATTGATAGTTGATAATTGAAATTTGAAAATGTTAAATCGTGCATGGTTCAATCCGACCTTTGAAGTTTTCTGTAGAATTGAGAAAGGCTTTTGTGCGGAGGCCCGAGCTAAGCAGGCAGGAAAGCGAAGCGGGTTTGAATGCGGGGAGAAAAAGCCTTTCGTAGAATTCAAAGAAAAATTCAGAAGTCTTGATTTTTTTGTTTCGTTTTTTTATCAAGAAAAAAATGAAAACCAGGTAAAAGGGCTGGTAAGCCCTTTAAAATTTAAATAATTAAAAAATGCCTAAAACCGCATTAATCACCGGCGTCACCGGACAAGACGGTGCCTACCTTTCCGAATTCTTATTAAAGAAAGGCTACACCGTTCACGGTATCAAACGACGTAGTTCTTCCTTTAACACTGATCGTATTGATCATTTATACCAGGATCCGCATGTAGACAACCGTAAATTCATTTTGCATTACGGCGATTTGACGGACTCGACCAATTTGATTCGAATCATAAAAGAGGTTCAGCCGGATGAAATCTACAACTTGGGAGCAATGTCCCATGTCAAGGTTAGTTTCGAATCTCCAGAGTACACTGCTGACGTCGATGGAGTTGGAACACTACGTGTATTGGAAGCAGTTAGATTACTTGGTTTAGAGAAAAAAACACGCATTTATCAAGCGTCAACTTCAGAATTATATGGTTTGGTTCAGGAAGTACCACAATCAGAAACAACACCATTTTATCCACGGTCTCCGTATGCGGTTGCCAAAATGTATGGATATTGGATTACCGTAAACTATAGAGAAGCTTACGACATGTATGCTTGTAACGGGATACTGTTTAATCATGAAAGCCCGCTGCGCGGAGAAACGTTCGTTACGCGCAAAATCACACGAGCCGTATCTCGAATCGCACTTGGATTGCATGATAAATTTTACCTCGGAAACTTAGATGCAAAACGTGACTGGGGTCATGCCAAAGACTACGTAGAACTTATGTGGATGATGCTGCAACAAGATAAACCAGAAGATTATGTTATCGCAACAGGAGTAACTACGACGGTGCGAGATTTTGTTAAAATGGCATTTAACGAAGTAGGTGTTGAATTAACATTTAATGGTACTGCTGAGAATGAAACGGCAGTTGTTTCAAAATCAAGTAACCCCTCCTACCCTGTCAAAGTTGGGCAAGAAGTGTTGGCTGTCGACCCTCAATATTACCGTCCAACGGAAGTGGATTTACTAATTGGCGATGCTACCAAAGCAAAAAACAATCTTGGATGGGTTCCAAAACATAGCTTAGCTGATTTGGTTAAGGATATGATGGACTCTGATCTGGAGTTATTCAGGAAGCAGCAGTCACTGCATGACAGTGGGTTTACCTTTGTGCCGAAGGAGGAGGAAAAATGAACCGTTGGCGGTTGGCTTTTAGCAGTTGGAGGTAACATAAATAAATTGAATCCTAGTTTGCCATATTTGCTTTTTAGTGAGAAATTTCAGAAAACTAGAAGTATGGCAACAAAGCATGGAATTGGTAAATCACGTTTACGATATTGTGAATCATTTTCCAAAAAATGAAATGTACGGTTTAAGTCGACAATCACAGCGATGTTCAGTTTCAATACCGTCTAATGTTGCTGAAGAGTGTAGTAGAAAATCGAATAAAGAATTCTCTAGGTATATTCAAATCGCATTGGGGTCAAGTTTCGAATTAGAGACTCAATTGCTTATAGCAATGACCCGAAAATATTCCACTAACTCCGCAGTATTTGTAAACTTAGATATAGTACAAAAAAGCTCAATGCGCTTAGCAACCGGCTAATTATCTTAATCTAACACCAAAAAGCAAACAGCTAAGCGCCAACCACTAACAGCCAAAAGCTAACCGCCAACTGGTGACAAATGAACAAATACTCCGAACATGATGGCAAGAATCTACCGAACCGTGTTAGACAGTCAGATTGTTTGGTGCGTTTCCCGTTTTATTATGACATTACACTAGATTTAAATAGTGTAGCTGTCAATATTAAAAATGCTAATTAAATTAATCTTTACAATCTTATTGACTTTTGGCGTAATCTATTTTTTCGCAGAGGTTTTATCCTATTTATATAAAGGGATCCCAAATATGTCGGGGAGAATGCTCATCACAACTGTGATGATTGTTTCCTTTTATTCTATTTTCTTGACGAATGGGATATCGTCAATGACAATCGTCTTAATATTGATAATTTGTTTCTTCGTAAAAACAAAGAAAAACTTCAGTATCAGAAATCCAGAATATAAATTTGACAAAGCATTATTTCTAAAACATCTGTGTTTAATATCGCTTACAGGGTTGCTTTATGTGTCTCTCAAAACAAACTTTACGTTCGATGTGGACGGTTTGATGTTTTATGGAGACCACTATTATTATGCTAAAATAGCTATAAGTTTACAGGAGTCGGGAATTGAAACTCGTAATTTCAGTAATGCATACAGTGGTGTTGCTGTAACCAGCGCATACCACTATTTCGAATTATACTTTTGCGCGTTGACTTCTATTTTGGGGTTACCAGTTTTATTATGTTATGAATTCGTTTATCCGATTCTATATATCTATATAATCCTAACATTGTTTATAAACACGCGTTTTGATTTCAATAAATTATTAGTTCTGATACTGGTTACTATAGTCTTATTAATCCGACCAACAGTACCTATTCACGCTGAATACATCGTGAATGAGAATTTTATTTTTCAAAATATCAAATTGTTGGTTCCGATAACCTTCTTGACCTTAATTGCTACTTCAAAAGATGAATTCTTTTCTTATTTGTTGCTATGTATATTAGCTATTATTTATCCCACCACACTGTTTGCCATTCTTGCTGTTCTATTTTTCACCTTAACAAAACATATAATAAACAAGAAAAAATTTAGTGAATTAGGATTCCCGATCATTACAACGTTGCTAATACTGACTTACCTGTCACTTGAAAGATTAATTCCCAACTTTAGAGAATCGAGCAACATAGGCGTAGGATTTAATAATATTGATATTTGGGGGAGAGCAATCTTTGATTCTTTTATTTTTTGGATTAGGCCAATGATTGGTAGGAATCTCCCGTATACATTAATTTTTATTTTAATAATTTATAAAGCGTACAAATCAAAAAAACATGAGTTGAATAGCACGCTTATATTTATTGGACTTCCTGGAGCTCTAATAGGGGCCTCATTATTTTTTAAAACGATAGACAATGAACAAATATTTGCAAATTACTACACTTCATTGACCGTGGCTCTATGTATTTTATTCTTGCATGAAAACCAATCAAAAAAAAGGTTCTTAATGCCCATTTTAAGTGGAGTGTCAGTTGTGTATTTAATAATATTTCAATTTTCAATAGTTCACAAAAATCATTATCCTGGACTTAATTTTTTGTCTATTCATACACAAAATAAACTTATATCCATTGTTACTCAAGATCGTAATTTTTATGGAAGCTTGAAGGGTTTCGAGCAATTTAATAGCAAATATTTTTCAAATACAGGTTTAAACCAAATTGGTAAAGAGGTATTAAACTTTGGTAATAAAACTTCGGTCAACATTACACCATTAGATAAATTACTAGCCCTTTCTAAGGACTCTGTTTTGATTAGACGAATTAAAAAAGATCAATTTTATGGAGTGTCTAACATTTATAAAAATAGCTATCAAATACTGACAGAGAAGTTCAACGGAGTATTTAGCAGTTACCAAACAGATACATTAACTTTTAGAAATTATAACTCCTACAAAATGGAGTTAATCGATTCGTTAGATCTACCTAAAGGATACTCAAATGTCGAAGAAAAAGTGTTCTATTACAAGGGAATATCGTTAACAAAGGATAAACCTCAAAATTGACCCCAGATAAATAAGGTTTTTATTCAGATTTTGACAAACAGAAATTTACTTCCCTATAATCTCAATAGTTTCAAGTGATAAGTAAGTCAAGCAAGATATACGTAGCCGGCCATAACGGTATGGTAGGTTCTGCCATTGTTCGTAAACTTAAAAAAGAAGGATATACCAACCTGTTACTCCGCACAAGTACAGAACTTGATTTAAGAAGACAGTTGTTAGTTGAAACGTTCTTCGAGCAAGAAAAACCAGACTACGTATTTCTTGCAGCCGCTAAGGTTGGTGGAATTCATGCAAACAATGTCTATAGAGCTGACTTTTTATATGATAACTTGATGATTCAAAACAACGTGATACACCAGAGTTATGTTCACGGAGTTAAGAAACTCCTGTTTCTTGGGTCTTCTTGCATCTACCCCAAAATGGCTACTCAACCAATGAAGGAGGCAAGTTTACTAACAGGTCCTCTTGAACAGACAAACGAACCATACGCAATAGCAAAAATCGCTGGAATTAAGATGGTCGAGAACTATGCCCGTCAATATGGGTGCAACTTTACTGCAGCTATGCCAACGAACTTGTATGGGCCTAACGATAACTATGACTTAGAAAATTCGCATGTATTGCCGGCCCTAATGCGTAAATTCCATGAAGCTAAAGTAAACAATGTACCTACTGTAGAAATTTGGGGAACAGGGAGTCCTTTACGTGAATTTTTACATGTGGATGATTTGGCAGAGGCTTGCTATTTTATTATGAAATCTTATGATCAGCCAGATTTTCTGAACGTTGGAAGCAATGAAGAACTTAGTATTAAAAACCTCGCTCTTCTTATTAAAAGCATCGTTGGTTACAATGGAGAATTACAGTTTAATATAAACAAGCCCGATGGGACACCTAGAAAATTAATGGATAGCAAACTTTTAATGGATTTGGGTTGGAAGCCTCAAACAAATTTGAGAGACGGCATTACTCAAGTTTATCAAGAACACTTCTTAGGAGATGTTTAAAAAGCTCCTCAAAAGACTAAAATCATCTGAATTCATTGTTAACGTCTCTAAACTTACATCTGCCACATCAATTGGTCAATTATCGGCGATACTTACCGCTCCGATACTGTATAGATTATATGAGAAATCTTCTTATGGAACGTTAGGTCTTTACATGGCAATTACGGGTGTTGTTGGTGTCTTTTCAACAATGCAGTATTTGCAAACGATATTGTTAGAAAAAGAGGCTAAGAATGCGCTAACAGCATTATGGTTAAACCGACTATTAAACACTGGTTTTGCGTTGGTCATTGCCTTAGTTATTCTCATTTTTCATAATCACATTGCCTTCTGGTTAAAAAATCCAGCAATACATCGGTGGCTCTGGTTGATTCCAGTAAGCATCTTTTTTTCCGGACAAAATGAAATCTTACGTGTCTGGGCAAATCGGTGTCAAGAATACAATATCCTTACACTCAACGGAATATTGACGTCCATTTTAATCCCAGTCTTTTCCATTTCTTTAGGTCTATTATATAGAGGCAATGATTTAGGACTTTTTGTTGGTCTAGTTATCGGTCAATGTGCTCCGGCATTGATACTATTTTTTAGCCTTCGTAGAAAACACGACTTTGGTCAGTTAAAAGAACATACCCATAAGCTTATTCCCTTTGCCAAGTCAAACAAAATGTTCCCAATATATTCACTCCCTAGTGAATTCGTAAACCGGTTCACAAATCAATTACCGGTCTTTATGCTCAATCAATATGCCGGCGCAGGTGCTGTTGGGGTCTATAACCTAGCTGTACGTATGCTTGGGCTACCAATCCAATTTATTGGAAACGCCATTAGCACTGTGTTTCAACAACGTGCTGCGAAAGACTATAAAGAGACAGGGTCTTGTCGCAACATCTTTCTAAAGACCTTTAAAACTTTAGGTGTTATATCCCTCGTCCCAGTTATAATTATTTTATCTTTTGGACCAACGTTGTTTAGCACCATATTTGGCGCGGAGTGGTATGATGCAGGTAGATATGCGCAGGTTTTAATATTGCTATTTGCTGGCAAACTCATTGTAAGTCCGTTGTCCTATATGTTTTACATCTCTAAAAAGTTAAAAGAAGATTTCTATTGGCACATCTGGATGCTTGTGTCAAATAGCGCCCTTTTTCTTATTCTGTTTCGATTAGATTGGGATGTTCGCAACATTCTCCTAATTTATGCAGTGAATTACACATTAATCTATTTGATATACCTCTTTAGGTCTTATCAATTTACAATCAGAAGTAGTGATACTCTCGAAACTCAATAAAACGCTTTTACGCTTAGTTCCTAAGTTTATATTAAGGAGGTTACTTCATCGTTTAAAACGATTTCGTTTTTTAACTGAGACGCTTCAAACCCAAACACCAATATCATTCGACATGTTTTACAATCAAAAAGTGCGTGGACACTTTGAACATGTTTATTGGCCAGTGCATGGTTCGAGTACAGTCATTAATTATAAAAATATTTGTTGTGGTATAGAAACTTCACCTGGATATAGTCCAGGAAATTACATTCAAGCCCTCGGTAAAATTTACATTGGCGATTATACCCAAATCGCACCAAATGTTGGGATCATTACAGGGAATCACGATTTGACTGATAATCGAAAACACGTTATTAAAGAAGTACATATCGGCAAATACTGTTGGCTTGGTATGGGCGCGATCATCTTGCCTGGCGTAATACTAGGGAATCATACTGTTGTCGCTGCTGGTAGTGTGGTTACAAAATCGTTTGAGGAGGGTTATTGCGTTATTGGCGGAAATCCCGCAAAAATTCTAAAGAATCTAGACCCTCAGACATGTCCGGCACATAAAAGCACACATCAATACAACGGATACATATCAAACATGGCTTTTGACGAGTTTCGAAAGAAGAATTTAAATGTCTGAAATAGTTATTGTCAACTATGGAGCCGGCAACATTAGCTCGGTTAAGAATATGCTTAAAAAGGCAGGGGCGACGGATATTTTAATTTCCTCTTCTGAGGCTGACATTAGGAAGGCTAATAAGCTTATTGTTCCAGGAGTAGGTCATTTTGATCATGGGATGAAACAATTACAGGCATCTGGGCTCATTCCTGTTTTAAATGACGAAGTACTAAACAACCATAAAACAGTACTTGGAATATGTCTAGGCGCGCAACTTTTCACAGATTCAAGTGAAGAAGGTACCTCTCCCGGTTTAGGCTGGGTAAAGGGTTCTACGGTAGCCTTCGATAAAACTCAAATACCTTTAAACCATAAAATTCCACATATGGGCTGGAATTCTGTTGAAATCAAGAACCAATGTCCAATTGACAAAGACCTGCCTAACGATTCTCGGTTTTACTTCGTTCACAGTTTTCATTTAAAGCTGACCAACCCGGAAGATGTTTGGATGACTTCAAATTACGGATATGACTTCACTGCTGCGTTTCATAGAGGCAACATTTATGGCTGCCAGTTTCACCCAGAAAAGAGTCACCGTTTTGGTTTAAAGATTATGGAAAATTTTGTGAATTTAGAATGCTAATTCGTAAACGCGTAATTCCAGTTCTTCTGATTCATAAAGGCGGTTTGTACAAATCTGTCAAATTTGGCAAATACAAATACGTTGGGGACCCAATTAACGCAGTTCGTATTTTTAATGACAAAGAAGTAGATGAACTTGTAATTCTGGACATTGACGCATCTAAGTCCAAACGAGGTCCAGCATTAGAACAAATCACAGAAATAGTAAGTGAGGCATTTATGCCTGTGGCATACGGGGGTGGAATTAACACAATAGAACAAGCAAGTGCCCTCTTTTATAATGGTGTTGAAAAAGTGATTCTTAATTCAAGCATTTTGGTTAAGCCCGAGTTAATTACTCAGATTGCAGAACAATTTGGAAGCCAATCTATCATTGCTTCCATAGATTACAAAGCGAAGCGAATTGTTGGTGGGAACAAGGTATATTCACATGCAGATGTAAAACACCGCCAAACAGAGATTTTATCCTTTGTGAAATTGTGTGAAAAAATGGGAGCCGGAGAGATATTGCTAAATTGTGTTGACCGAGATGGCACCTATCAAGGATACGATTCGGTCACCTTAAAGCAAATTGCTGACGCTGTTTCAATTCCTGTAATTGCCTGTGGTGGAGCAAGTACCAAAGATGATTTCATAAAAGCGATGGAGCATAATGCTTCAGCAATGGCCGCAGGAAGTATGTTTGTTTTTCAACGGCCGAATCAAGCCGTGCTAATTAGTTATCAAAGTTTTAACGAATGAAACCACAAGTCAGTTTAGTAATTCCGCTATATAACGAAGAATCTGTTTTTCGTTCATTAATTACAAGAATAACTGCCGTTATAGAAAAAGCACCAATGAGCTGTGAAGTTGTTCTAATTGACGACGGTAGTAGTGATGCTACACAAGAATTAATGACAGATCAAGCTAAGAAAGATACAAGGTTTCATTGTGTGTTTTTATCAAGAAATTTTGGACACCAAATTGCACTTTCTGCTGGAATGTCTAGGGCCTTAGGCAGTGAAGCTCTGTTTATTCTAGATGGAGACTCACAAGACCCACCTGAATTACTCGAGGAATTTTACACTCATTTAAAAAACGGAAATGATGTTGTCTATGCCATTCGTAAAAAAAGAAAGGAATCATACTTAAAAAAATTGGCTTACTCTACTTTTTATCGCTTTTTAGATAAAATAAGTTATGTCAAGATACCATTAGATAGTGGTGACTTTAGCATGATAAGCCGGCGAGTAACCGACATACTAGTCCAAATGCCTGAACAAAGTAGATACATTAGAGGCATGCGGTCATGGAGTGGTTTTAATCAAATAGGAGTCCCATATGAAAGAGATGCACGCGAAGAAGGAAACACAAAATATGCGTTTAAACACCTGCTAAAACTGGCGTCTGAAGGGATTTTTAATTTTAGTGAATTCCCTATTCGATTTATTACGCGTTTAGGTGCGTTTAGTGTACTCATCTCTATTGTTTACTTATTTACTGTATTGTACAAACGAATTGCGTACGATGCAGTTCCAGAAGGGTTTACCGCATTACTTATTGCAATTATCATGTTTTCAGGAGTAATCTTGATTTCAATTGGCATTATAGGGGAATACATTCTTAGAATATTTTTTCAATCCAAACAACGACCATTGTTTTTAATAGATAAAGAAATTATAAATGGGGAAGAAACTAAGTAATCCGAGTATAGTCGCCATACTTTTTTTTGGCATCGTTGCATGTTTTTCATGGTTTGCTAATCAAAATGGAACTGCGCTACCTACGGGAGACTCAGGCTCCATGATCATTAGTTCAAGAGCATTACATGCTGATGGCGAGTATGCTTGGCCAACCTATGATTTAACAAGTAAAGGAAAATTAGAAACTACGCAATTTGAACCAAATACTGTTTGGCCACCTGCATGTGCTACTTTGATAGTTGCATTACAAAAAATAGGGTTTGCCGAAGTTTCTGCCGTTAGAATATTTGTTGCATTCTTTGCTGGATTGACTCTAGCCCTGGTTTTTTTACTCTCATTCAAAATCACTCGACTTAAGTGGCTTAGTATTTTTATAACCGTGTCGATGTCCTTAATGTGGAATAGCTATTACTGGATAATCCATAGTTTTATGCCAGAAAGTTTGTATATCTCATTTACTATTCTGGTTAGTCTCGCAGCTATGAGACTGTTGGAAAAACTGAAAGATGGTAAGGCTAAAATTCATCATTTTGTAGCGTTAGGCGTCCTAACAGGATTGACATATCACATAAAAAGTGCCGCACCCGCATTTATACTGTCAATTGTACTTTCATTATATATTCTAAATCGTTTTAAAGATTTTAAAATATCTATATCACAAGGAATCACGTTTCTTGCTTCAATTGCACTTACAGCCTTACCGTGGTTCATACGCAATCTAATGATTGGCACAATCGGCGGCTCTGGTGCAGCTTCACAAACACCTTTGCGTGATTCAGTTTTCTCTCTATTACGTTTATTCGTACCGCGTCATGGAAGCTATTTTGAAAATAAACTGACTATAATATTTGCGTTGCTTTTAATCAGTATGTTAGGCCTACTCGTCATTATATCCGTGGGCAAATCCTACCATAAAGTTTTTCAGAAATCTTATTTACAAAATTTATTACGCACTACTAGCGGTAAACCCCACAAGGTTATTCCAATCGTTTATTCCATAAGTTTTGTGGCGGTTATCTTTTTTGCAATTTACATTGTACCTAAAGCAAGCCATATAGAAACGCGCTATTGGATGGAAATATACCCGTTCGCAGTACCTGTTATTTTTGGTGCTTTTATAAAATTATCAGAAAGAAAAAAACCACTTGTTCAGCTAATTACTAAAGCATGTATGTTTGGCATATTAGGGATTGTAGTCGTATCTAATGTTTTAGAAATAAAAAGGAACTCAAGTAAACAATGGACTTTGTTAAAATCGGAAGAAGCACAAGCTCAGTTTCGATCTGAGTTATGTTCTAAATTAAAGGCTACTAGTGTTGTCAGGTATACCACCAACTACGGAAACCAGTTATTCGCCGATACCGGACTCTCCTACTGGGACGTTCGGGATTCCACGGAGCAAATAGAATCGCAGACAAATATCTATATAGACTTTGACGTTGATCAAAACAAAACGTTGAGTTTAGGAAGCATTGAGCCACAAATACCCGTTGATTATTCTTTCCAATTTCAAATCGGCGACTACAAAATCTATAGGCGACAAAATCAATAATTAAAGATCATACATGAAAATCGGTCCAATTGATACCTCTCGAAGCATAACATCATATGCCAAAGTACAGCATTTTATCAGTTCGTTGATTCGCTCCAATAAGATGTTTGTTAGTAAGAAAAACGTAAAGAACAAACATTTACTAAATGTGGGTTGCGGGCCACACGTCCATGACAATTTTATAAACCTTGATTATTATTGGATGCCTCATATTGATATCTGCTGGGATATAACGAGACTTCCTTATCCCATTGAATCTAACCACATTGAAGGTCTTTACTCTGAACATTGTTTAGAACATATTTCCCTCAATGATTTTACCCTTAATGTGAAGGAGTTTTATAGAATACTAAAACCAGGTGCTTCTTTAAGATTGGTTGTACCCGATGGTGAGTTATACATGCGGATATATGTCCAAAAACTTAAAGGTGAGTCAGTTACTATGCCGTATGAAGAGGGTTACATCTCTCCTATGGCTCGAATAAATGGTTTATTTCGAAAATACGGTCATCAATTTATAGCCGACTTTGAAACTTTTGAAAAGGTTTTAAGAGACGCTGGTTTTGAGGATGTAAAAAAGGAAACGTACAGGAATGGAAGAAATGATCAATTACTAATAGATACTGACTGGCGTGAATTGGAATCTTTATACGTTGAAGCAACCAAACCACCTAAGAACTAAGATAAAACTACGAAATCGATGAAACCCTCGAGTTATAAGCAGTGTGCGTTGTCTGTGATGGACAATATATCGGATCCAAATATTTCATTCGATGATAAAGGCATAAGCAACTATTACCATGAATATGTTCAAGCCGAAAAAGAACAAGGTTTAGTTGGCGATCCAGGTAGACAAAAGCAACTCGAATGGGCTGCTAAAATAAAATCAAGACCAGGTAAAAATGGATATGACTGCATTTTAGGCCTTAGCGGTGGGGCAGACAGTACCTATATAGCCTATTTGGCTAAAGATTTAGGTTTGAATCCACTACTGGTTCATTTTGACTATGGTTGGAATACTGAAATTGCTACAATTAATGTAGAAAACGCAGTAAAATATTCTGGATTTGACCTCTATACGGTTGTTATGGATTGGGAAGAATTCAGGTCGTTGCAGCGTTCATACTTTAAAGCATCCGTTTTAGATTTAGATGTACCTGCAGACCATATGATATTTGGTGCTTTGTTCGAAACCGCCAAAAAGTTTAATATTAAATACGTGCTGAGCGGTAACAATGTTTGGACAGAGCATACCTTACCTAAAGCTTGGAATTACAACAAATTCGATCTTGTAAATCTGAGGAACATTCACAAAACATTTGAGAACACACCTTTGAAGCATTTACCTGCATTAGGCCTATGGCAGTATGCCTATTATCAGCTTGTGTTAAATGTTGAGCGTGTTAACTTCTTAAATTGGCAAGAGTTCAAGAGGGTTGATATCCTAAAAGTTATTGAAAAGGAATTGGGATGGAAAAATTATGGAGGAAAACATCAAGAGTCTGTGTTTACAAGATTTTATCAAGGATATATCTTACCAAATAAGTTCCAAATCGATAAACGCAAAGCTCACTTATCTAATCTAATATTTGCAGGTCAACTTAGTAAGGAAGAAGCTTTGGCCGAATTAGCCAAACCAGCATACGATGAGAATCTAATGAAACAAGATTATGAGTTTGTCGCAAAAAAACTTGGATTTAGTCTTGATGAGTTCAAGCAAGTTCTGACACAGCCCAATGTCGATCATGGTCATTATGGTACGGATGTTAATCAGCGCGCCCGCTACTTTAAAATAATGACTGCGACAAGACCGATAACCAAATTCCTTAAAGCCCTTCTCAAAAGATAATATGATACTTACCATATTAGGAGCACGCCCTCAATTCATTAAAGCAGCTGCCTTATCAAATTCTTTTCGGGAAATAGGCCTAGAAGAGCGAATTATTCATACAGGTCAACATTACGATCGCAATATGAGCGATGTTTTCTTCGAAGAGCTTGGGATTCCTGGTGTTTATAAAAACCTTCAGATTGGGTCTGGGAGCCATGGTGCTCAAACAGGCCAAATGCTTAAGGAAGTTGAAGATGAAATATTCGAAATAGGAGATTCCCTTAAAGCTTTAGTAGTTTTTGGAGACACCAATAGCACAATTGCTGGCGCATTAGCAGCAGCTAAACTTCACGTCCCAATTGTTCATGTAGAAGCTGGACTAAGAAGTTACAATCGTAAAATGCCTGAGGAAGTGAATCGCGTTTTGACTGACCATTTGTCGAACTTTTTGTTCTGTTCAAGTAGTGTTGGTGTTGAGAATCTAAAGAAAGAAGGTATCACAAGAGGTGTTCATGATGTCGGTGATATCATGCAAGACTCTGTAAATATGTTTTTGCCGTTTGCTAAAGAGCCGGCAGATGAGGTGATTAAACAAGTTGTAAAGCAGCCGTTTAATTTGATGACTGTTCATCGACCTGCGAATACGGATGATGGTCAAAAATTACAAGGTATTCTTGACGGAATTGGGAATACCAAAGTTATAACAATTTGGCCTGTGCACCCTAGGAACAACAGCCAAATAAGTAAGTTAAACGTTCCAAAAAATATTGTATTAACTGAGCCGTTGTCATATTTTGAAATGTTATACTGTTTAAATAAGGCGTCTCAAATACTCACTGATTCAGGTGGGTTACAAAAAGAAGCATATTGGCTTAAAACACCGTGTATCACGATTCGTCCTCAAACAGAATGGATTGAAACGTTACACAACAATTGGAATCAATTGTGTGAACCAAACCCAAAAGCTATAGAAACCAGTGTTGCTAAAGTACCAACACTTGCAAGTTGGACTACTTTATATGGTAATGGGGATGCAGGAAATAAAATTGCGTCTACGCTTCAACAAGAGCTTTGAAAATTTTGATGCTTTGCCTTGAGTTTCCACCAGTAAATACGACTGGTAATTACCGTTCAGCAGGATTTGCAATGGCTTTTTCCAAATCAGGTCACGATGTCGAAGTAATAACAACTACCGTTGAATCTGGTTTAGAAACGTTTAATAAGGGTGTCGATGATACTTTATTAGCCGGTCTCGAAAGTATAAAGGTTCACAGGTATCCCATAAAATCTATATCAAAATTTTTCTCCCAAGGCATAGGCAATGCTATTCGTATTTGGTGGAACAGTACAGATAGTATTGATAAAAGATGGTATTACGGAAAAAATAAGAGGCGCATGCAAGAGGTTGTTAAGCGCTTTAAACCAGATGTCCTTTATGTATCCTTACCTCCATTTAGTATTGCTCGTGTAGCGATCGACTTGAAATCACAACATAGTTTGCCTCTTATAACAGATATGCGTGATGCATGGTCTCTATGGGCTACTTCACCATATTCGACCCGGTATCATTACAAAAAGGTAAAACGTTTAGAACGCGCTCTATTTAACGCCTCTGACGCCATATTAGGGGTTACTCAACAATTAGTTGATGATTTCAAAACACAGCATCCATCTATTATAGAAAACAAATTTCATGTTGTGTTTAATGGTTACGATAAAAACAATGTCCAAATAAAAACTGAGGAGAAACACCCTGTTGTGCCTCCAACATTTACCATTGGATACGTTGGCAGTTTTTATTATGATCCTGGGTCCGACGCTTCAATGGCATCAGCTTGGCATAAAAGATCTGGGCTAAAGAAATTTTGGTTCTCCCCACGGAAAGAGTTTTGGGAATACAGAAGCCCTCATTTTTTTTTGAAGGCAATGGCATTGCACAATCAGAAATTCCCAGACCATAAAATACGATTTGAATTTGTTGGAAAAATCCCGTACTGGCTAGAACCAATGCTTAACAACTTAGGAGTAACAAGTGATTTCAAGGCACATGGGTTTAAAAGCAAAGAAGAAGTGTTGAGAATACAACATACATGGGACGGAATCTTGGCCACAAGTGAAAAAATAGAAGACAGACCACATTTCTGTCTTCCTTCGAAGATTTTTGATGCCATTGAATCTGGCAAGCGCATTATAGCATTCGTCACTCAGGGAGCACAAATGGATTTTCTAAAACAATATAAACAAGCCGTATTTTTTAGTCCAGATGATGTAGAAGAGAATTCTGTATATCTGCATGATTTAACCAATTCTGAAAATTCGTTTACCGTTACTCCTCTGCAGTCAGAGTTCTTTCGCGAGGAACAGAGTAAAAAATTGATAACTATCCTTGAACAAGAAGTTAAATAATTACGTAAGTATAGCAGTAATACTTGTTTTATCTGGTTGTAAAACAAGTGTAAACATGTACAACGTTGGTGACGTAATTATACCCCAAAAATACGTTGTGGACATTACCCAATTTGGGGCGATTCCAAATGATTCTAAAGACGACTCCGAGGCTATTCAACGTGCAATTGATCATGCCATACATTCAAAAGAGTCGTCAGTAGTCTATTGCCCAGCGGGTGTCTACAAGTTGTCCAGCGGCGTGATAATTAAAAATCAACAAAGCTCTGGAGAATATCGACATGTAACTTTGACCTTAACAGGCCCTGCCCCAGCCTACTCTGCGGACCAACGCATTGGAAGCGTGGCGGTTTTTGAAGTTGGAAAAAACAATTTCGGCGTTGGAGTGCATAAAGGCAGGAACTGCTCGATTCAAAATATTGTCTTTAAAGGTCAAACAATCTACCGTGCAAATCAGGCTGAGTTGTTGGGTTTTGGACCTAACTCTTGGGAGGACATTCCGGTTAGAAAGAATAAAAACTCACCTGAGGCAGCGATTGTGATTGACCCGTTTCATAAAAGCACTTCTGATAGAGATAAATACCCTGGATTCGAACGTTTCTATTCTAATAATTCTGGTGGTGGCAGTAGTATGATTAAAATATCGGGTTGTAGTTTCTCAAACTTTTATATCGCTTTGGCTAATAATCCTTCTTCTGGTGTCTCGAATGGCGACAATATAGTAGCGAAAAATTGCCATGTAGCATCGTGTTATACATTCTGGTCCTCCGGTCAGCCTCAAAGTCGGGCAAATGAAATGAGTAACATTTATGCGACTTATATTCATACGTTTATTTCCGGCAATCAAATTGGACGTCAACATGGGACACCACCCTTTGTTAACAATATTAATATAGCGGGAGGTTGTAAATATTTGGCGTTTTTACGATCCGGTTTTACAGGTGCACATTTCAACCAATGTTATATGGAATCGATTTGGAGCTTAGGTGTTTTCAACGTCAATCATACGTCTTTCGACAACTGCCAAATAAAATTCATGAACCCCGATGGCCGACATTATATCCCTGATTTTCATTTGTTTTCAAACAACCCGGTTTCTTTCTCGAATTCATCTTTAGAATATTTTAACAACTGTAAAAATCCAATCGCCTTGAATTTGTATTGTGAACACTTGACAATTCTGGGTGGGCATATTGAAGCTGGTGTAGTTATGCCAAATGGCATTACAAATAATGGCGGAGACGAAATACACAATATAGACGTAAATAATACCGTGCTACGTTGCCAAAATTCAACCGCTATAAAGAACAGAATAGGCATGGTAGAAGCCAAGTTGGCCAACCATGTAATGATAAACAATTCGCGGTTTCAGACTTCAAAGAAAGAAGTTTACGAGAATAATAGTACCACCTACCGCTTAGACTATATTGAGAAAGCTAGGTTGACCGTAGATGCGATTCATAAAACTGCTAAATTTCAAACCTCAAATCCTGGAGCGTATAGGGTAGGTGATAATTTATTTAGCCCCGAAACCATTTCAATCGATTTTGGATATTTAACCAAACTTCAAATAAGAACCTGTTTAGGGTACGTAAGTGCAGTTAACGGAAAAGAAGTCACATTGTCTGGAATAAATAGCATGATTAATGATAAAAATTACCAAATTTACTTAGGCGAGTATGCACGATTTTACCCAGAGATAAAGGTAAGCTACAAAAAGGGGAGCAAAACAGTCTCAATTCTACAAAATACCTGTAGCACGCTGCCAGTCAGTGGACTACGTTTAAACCACGCAGCCTTCCCGCCAGGGTCTTACGTAACAAATGCCACAAAGTCTGAACTTTTTATCAGCGCCGCGGCTGTGACAACAAGTCAAGAAGGTTATCTATTCAACCAGAGGGTTCAGAAGGATTCCAAAGTACACTAATGAAAACCGCAGTAGTTAGCGCTTCAGGCAAGTTTTATGGCAGTGAACAAGTGTTATTTGATTGGCTAACAACTTGCGAAGATGTATACGATGTTTACGTTCCAGCAAACTCGGAATTTGAAACACTACTAAAAAGGAATACCCTAAAACATAGGATTCTATCTTTTCGTTCAGTCTATTCACTTTATTTTCAAATCGCGATACGAATCATAACAGGTTCACTGAATACAATATATCAGAATGAAGGAGGTCATATAAGATATTGCCTGGCTCTAAGTAAACTCTTTAAGACTGCAAAATTTGTAATCCACTTGCGTATTCTGGAAGACATTCATAGGGTACCTGATAATTCCCCGCAAAACGTATCATATGTTACCATATCTAATTATATGAGTAGGCAAATGATCGATCAAGGCTGCAAAATGGTGCATGACCCATTTCATTTCAATCAAAACTTTTCGCCTACTTCATTGATGGAAAGTGACTGTATAAACGTTGGGATCATTGGTAGGATCTCAGAAGGGAAAGGTCTACAGCATATCGTAGATTTATGTAGACAAATACGCAAAACCAATGAGAACATCCAGCTCCATTTATTTGGGCAGCGGGTAGTTACCCATGACACAGAATCAATGCATGCTGAACTTGATATGTACGACGGGAAAGAAATTATTTTACATGGATTTACAGACAAATCACAAATCTATACATCCATTGATGTGGTGCTACATTTAGCAAAAAAGGAACCGTTAGGAAGAATATTCTTCGAAGCTCTAAACGAACTAAAGCCCTTTGTCGGCTTTCAAAGCGGAGGTATTGGAGAGTTGAGTGAAATATGCAATAATGCGACTTATTTTCTATCAGCAGAAGACCGGAACCTATCTGAAACAATACTGACAACAATAAAAAGAATTGCGTCTGAATACGTTGACGCATGTAACGTTCAAATAAAATCTAAACATATAGCGATAAAGCAATTTGATCAAAAATCTTATAATCAAGTTCTTTCGCAATTAATCATTTAATATGAATAACTACATTTTAGGACTTCATGTGAGTCATAATTCAAGTGCCTGTTTGTTCAAAGGGGGAAGTTTGCTTTTTGCAGTTCAAGAAGAACGCCTAACCCGTGTAAAACAGCATGAAGGATTCCCTCATAAGGCTGTCGAATTTGTACTTAACAAACCAGGGATTAAACCAGGGGATATTTCAGCAATAGCCATTGCGGGAGTCCACCAGCACATGGAAAACCCAATTCATGTGTATTTAAAAGACGCTACTGACCCAAAACCTGCATCGTCTTTTTTTGGTCGTGCATCTGCTTCAATTAAGGGCAGGTTGAATCTGTCTATATTGGATAGCGCCATTTATTCCAAAGGCCAATACCAAAAGTACATCCATAATGAACTTGAGACATTAGGGTTTAACTTAAATGCATCTCCTTTGTCGTATTACGACCATCACCTATGTCATGCAACAAGTGCTTTTTATCCAAGCGGATATGATCATGCGCTTATAATTACTCAAGATGGAAGAGGAGATTTTCTTTCTGGTTCTGTTTGGGAAGGAAAAGGGAGTGAATTGAATTTAAGCACGTCTCAAAGTAGTGATTCATCTATTGCTCAATTGTATGCTGGTGTAACAATGTATTTAGGTTTTACACCTCTTAAACATGAGGGTAAGATTACAGGTTTAGCGGCTTATGGAAAAGACTCAGAACTCAATAGTAAAATCCAAAACTTATTTGAGGTTTCTGACAATGGTCAAATAATTCGGAAAAATGACCTTCCGGAATTGGTTGAGTTAGAATCGTTATTAGACGGCCGTGAACGCAAAATTATTAATGCTTCTCCAGACGAGTATCGGGCATTTGTGCAATTTGGCTATTTGTTTCAGCGATGGTTAAAACGACATACGGATGGTATGACGCGAGAAGATGTTGCATACGCTATTCAAGACACTACTGAGAAATTAATAGTGCAATCTGTTAATAACCTACTTGCCCACTTACAAATTAAGGATGCAATCAACATATGCCTCGCCGGGGGATTATTTGCCAATGTTAAGGTTAATCAAAGAATACGAGAATGTAACCCTCTAGTTGCTAATGTGTTTGTTCAACCGGCGATGGGAGATGAAGGCCTCGCTATTGGCGCAGCCTTGATGGAAATGCAAAAGAATCAAGTTAAGTGCGAACCTTTTACGAATATGTACTTTGGTAATGAATATAGTGACGACGAAATCCATGAGGAATTGTCTAACTGGGCAGATAACTTCACATATCAAAAGTATGACGAGGTGGAATCTGAGATTGCTAAGCATATATATGAAGGCAAAGTAGTAGGACGTTTTAACGGCGCAATGGAATTTGGTCCACGAGCGTTGGGTAACAGATCCATCATCATTCATCCAACAAATAAGGATATGAACGATATCGTTAACAAAAGACTTAAACGTACAGAGTTTATGCCTTTTGCACCTAGTGTAATCGATTATAGATGTAAAGACTACTTCAAGAACTATGATGAGAAACATCTTACTGCTGATTGGATGACCGTTACGTATGACGTTTACGATGAAAAGGTGGAAAGCATTGCAGCGGTGGTTCATGTCGACAACACTGCAAGACCGCAAGTGGTGAAATCAGAATCCAATCCCTCGTATTACAAGATTCTAGATGAGTTCAACAAGCTAAGCGGTATTGGCTGCTTCGTTAATACGAGTTTCAATATGCACGAAGAACCAATTATTGCAACACCATACGATGCTATGCGTGCGTTTGAACAAGGAAGTGTTGATTGTTTGGCCATCGGCAATTACATCGTTTGGCCAAAATAAATGGTTAATCTCATCGTCATTCACTTTCAACCCATTGAGTATTACCCTCCTACTCACAATTTCCTAAAGTACGTTGACGAAAGAAACGATCTATCTGTTACTGTTTTGACCACCAAAAATGGGAAAGGCATTCAACCTTACACTTATAAAAACGTGCATGTTGAAAGGTTGAGCCATGTGGATGGTAAAACGAGTCGGTTTGCGAGATTGTTTTCGATTATTAGATTTAATCTATTGGCTGTTTTCATGGTACTGCGAAAATCTTTCGACTGTCTATATTTCTACGAAACATGGTCTGTTTTTCCTGCTCTAATAGCTAAAACAGTGGCATCAAAGGACAAACGATTCTATGCGCATTTTCATGAGTACACATCAAATGTTCAGCTGAACTCAAATGAAACATTTATTTTCAGGCAACTTTATCGAGTTGAGAAAAAGCTCATGCCTACTATGAATTGGGTGTCTCACACCAATATGCATAGAATGGAACTATATAAGATAGACGTTCCTAATTTACGGTTGGAATCGTGTAAAATACAGCCTAATTACCCTCCTTTAGAGTGGCAGTCAAACATCACACCGACGGATATAGCAAACAACGACCCGTTAAAGCTCGTTTATGTTGGCTCACTATCTTCACAAAACATGTACTTCGAAGAAGTAGTTACTTGGGTTGAAAGCCATAATGGCTCGATTTCGTTAGACCTGTATTCCATAAATCTAAATAAAGACGTTCAGAGCTTTCTTGAAAAACATAAAATCCAGCATACTCAAGTCAAATCCAAAGTGTTGTACGACGACTTACCGCACGTATTGTCCAAATACGATATAGGTTTGGTGATATACAATGGAGGAAATTTAAATTACGTATATAACGCTCCAAATAAGTTGTTTGAGTACCATATATGTGGTTTGGATATTTGGTTTTCATCAGACCTCAAAACGAGTTTCAATTACAAAACGACCGATACGTATCCCAAAATTGTAGATGTAGACTTTAAAGACCTGCTGAGTTTCGATTACAAAACGGCTTTAAATCGTGAACACCTTCAATTAAAAATACATAAATACACCTCGGAGCAAGTATACAGCGTAATTGTTGATGACTTCACCAATGAAAGTACTCATCCCCAACTATAGAACCCCGGATTCATTTGTGGACAATGTTGCCCATACGCTAATAAAAATGGGTCATAGCGTTACAACAATGCCGGCTATTTCGAATCAAAATATAGACGCAAAGTATAAAGTGTTTTTGCGTTTGGCTAAGCAAGTTGTTTTGAAAGACAACTGGACACTTCAGGAAAAATGGCTCGAAAAGGAATTAAAGCATAACACAACATACGATTTACTCTTAACACTGACACAGGCTCTACCTGAAGAGCTATTGCACGAAGCGAAAAAGAAAGGAATGGTAACCGCGGTTTGGTGGGG